>Ga0193952_1000112_pt1 | contig 34731 bp, 59 predicted proteins | sample BB_3_MG_FD_140368 | JGI IMG/M metagenome (GOLD analysis project Ga0193952, IMG submission 140368) | Microbial mat bacterial communities from the Broadkill River, Lewes, Delaware, United States - BB_3_MG | ecosystem: Environmental > Aquatic > Freshwater > River > Microbial mats | place: USA... | reverse complement strand
CTACTCTTACCTTTCAGATCCGCTTTAGTTACGTCACACCCCTTAACAGCTGCCTTCATTAATCGCTTTTTGAACCTTTTAGTGTTATTTTCAATCATTTTAACCTCATTGTATAGTTCTGTGGATAATTCATGTATACTTTATGTATAACTGGTTGTCTTACAAGGTTTTACCTGTTAACATCTCCTACATAAAAGGCGTTTCTCTTAGAAAAATTTTAGCGTATAAAAAGGCTTTCAGTCTATAAAAATTTCTATATGATTACACTGCCCATCTTTCTACTACCTCCTTACAGTCCCTACCAATCTCTCACAGAACCTCTTAATAAAAATATCACGTCTCCTATAAAAACCTCAGCAAAACCTTTACAACCTTTATAGAAACCCTCCGTTATACATCTATAAGTACCCCTTTACATCCAGACACTAAAAAGCCCTCCCAGAATCTTCCAGCTCTTTTAGGAACTCAAAGACCTGTGAGGGCTTGATAGGGCGTTACAGGTCTGCTAGTGGGTAAATGTATTCTAGGTCGTTGAACAGCTGGTAAGGCAGGTTAGATTTGATGTTGCCTACGAATAGCGCCTTCTTCTGAGACTCTGATAAGGACATACAACCTCTAACACTCTCCTCTACTCTTTTGACAGAAGGTAGTAGTGTTGCTAACAGTGCTAACATATCTTGTTCATTATTGATCTGTAATGTAACCTCTACAGGCTTGAAGGTTGGCTCTTTTAGTGGTTTTACAGTGATTGTAGATTCTTTCATAGACTTCTCCTTCTCTTTGAATTTTAACTTACCGTAAGTTTTCCAGTCACGGAGTGCTGTTCCTATGATATCGTAATACCAGAACAGTGTTTCCTGTGAAAGTCTTACACTCAATCTTTCAGCATTATATTCTAAATCACTAAGGGCTACTTCTAAGATTATCTGTAGTTCTGTGTCCTTTAGTAATGATAGGTCTGGTGTCCAACCATTAACATGACCAGTCGCCTCTGACAGCTCTTGTTTAGTATATTGCATAACAAACTCCAGTTATCTATAAATATAAGACTACACATTCCTACCAGACATTTCAATCCTTCTATCATATCCTCTCAAAAAACAACTGACAGTCCTCTCAGAACCTTCTCAGTCTTTCTTGCAACACCTATAAGTTTTTCTCAACACACTATAAGCCTACAAGAAAGCTAGACACCCCTGTTAGCGCCTAAGATTACTAATCACCCCTAACATTGTTAGACACCCTAGTAACACTAGATACCCTTATGCTTGAAAGCACCATTAGGGTAAGGAGCACTCTTATAGTTTCCTTTCAGATCGTTTACAAGAGTTTTACAGTGCTCACAAGGGATGCTAGGAGGCTGTGGTGGGTGTTTATTAGTCTTCATAACTAACCCTCCATAGTCAACTTAATGAAATCTACACCTTCTGAATAATACCCATTAGATTCGCCTAACCAGCGCATCCAAAGGCCACCTTTAGTTGTTTCAATCTTATAGAAAGTCCAAGTGTGGCTTTCTTCAAAAGTCATGTCAGGTTCTTCACAAACCCCTTCAACCTCCAATGCACTTAAGATCACACCACCTACCAGATCTTCTACACCACCTTCAAAGTCTTCTAAGTTCACCTGCTCACAACAATCTTGCATGTGGAAGAACTTGTAGATGTCTCCACAGGTTGTTGTGATAATAACCTCATCAGAGTATTTAACCAGTCCTACAACTTCTTTGATAGTTTTACCTACCATATCATCTAAACCTACTCGGTACTTACTTGGATAATACATAACACTCTCCCTACACCTCCACATATTCATCAGAAACACTGTCATCTTCAATATACCACACATCTCCCAGATCCTTCAAGGCTTCTGTCAGCACTTTCATAATCTTATCAGATCCTCCCCACTTACCAACACTGAAACGTACTACAGGTTTATCTGTGTAGTCTTTCAGGTTGTGAGAGGATTCTTCAACGAATACAAACACTGAACGGTTCTCTGTATACACCTTGAAGTTGATGTAGAAGGTGTCAAAGCTGTTATTGCAGAATACACGACACCCGTTAGTGAACTTATCGCCTTCAAATACTAGTAAGTATTCTAAGCGGTTTGCACCCACCTTATCAGCTTCCTTGTCAATCTCCCCTCGTACATAAGCTGACAGGGCCTTTTCAGCTGTCTGACAGGCTTTCTTCCAGTCGTCTGTGATGACGAAACATTTAGTGTCTACGCTCATTTGAAGACCTCCTCAAACTCTTCTTGTGTGTAAATAATAGGTGCGTTGTGGCATCGAACTAAAGCTTCACCTGTAGTGTTCATGTGAAAATCTTTAATCACTTCTCGAAACCTATTTACAACTTCTTGCATTTGACAGTCTTCTGGTGATGTTGGTTCAGGATCAGATCTCAGTCCTGTGAGGTATCCACCAAAAGCTACAAAGTTTACATTATTCATTCTCTCAATCCTCTTCCGGTTCATCTATAACAATCTTAACAAACCTATCAACACTGTGCAAGCTGATCTTTCCAGTGTTCTTACAAATCACTTCCACTTGCCCTGAACGGTAGCTACAGATTGTGAAAGTCTCTGGAGATATGCTGTCAGTGATCTGATAGTGTTTGTCAGTGGCTAGGAGGGTTGGGTACATTTAATCACCCTCTCAGTTTCTCTGAATACTCTACAATGCTCTTATCAAGCCATTCAGGGTAGTCTACACTCCATACAAGGTTCTTGCAACTCCTATTACCCTCTTTAATCCACTCCAAATACTTCCAGTTCAAATAGAGCTGATACTTCTCCTTAGTGCTTACAGACATTGACAGAATATCCTTATTCTTCATCACCGCTGTTGGTAAACCCTGATAGACAAATGTAGACTCTGGAATAGCTCTAGGAGGCTCTAAAAGAGCACTGAGAGTCTTTTCTACAGAACCATGTACCTTACCACTCCTTAACGTATAAACCTCTGAAAGCGCCTGCAAATGCTCTAGTAACCACATGTAATTATCCTTACAAGCCTTCACCCAGAGATTACAAGGGTGTTCAGGTTGTGCAATCTTGTAAAGACGTTCATCATCACTACCAAGGAGTCTGTGAGCTGTTGATAGCATCTGACAGGATTCTTTAATCTGACTGACAGCGTGAATGTGAGGTAGGTTATAAGCAGACTCTACAGGACATTCAGAAGTGGCAAAGATGTTCATGTGTAAGCTCTCTGTTAGTTGATTTACAGACACTATAAGCAGAAAAACCCTAACAGTCAACTAAAAGAAGTCTGTTAGGGTTTTGAGGAAGATTAGGTTGTAGTGATAAGGTATCCTGTCAAAATACCAGCTGTAGCACAGCAGATGTAATAGATAAAAAGTTTACTCTTACGGGTTTCAGGGTTAATTTCAACCTTCTCATTGACGTAACCTGATCGTGATTCGATAGAACCTGATGAACGATCACTATCGGGTGTTACTTCAGATTCATCAGGAGACTCTTCAATCTCAGCTTTAAACCATCTAATAAAGTCATCTTCCTTAGCCTTATCATATATATCAAAGTTTTTGATAGGGGAGTATTTAAAACCACGAGTGTAATTTTCGATGGATATACTTGTGGTAACAAATATACAAGATTTATAGTAATCTACAATTTGACGTTGATTACAGGCTAAAATGTGCCAAATGTCAGGTTTTTCATTAACACTAACAGTTATATCACCGTGATGGTATGCTATGTAAGCACCTTTCAGGCTAATAGATAATGTAGCAAGGTTCAGCTCTAACAGATGCTGTAATAAAGTGATAGCTGTGTATTCATTAAGATTACCCAAACTCTCCTCAAAGTCTTCTGGTAGCAACTCCTCAAAGGGAATCCTATAGTCCCCATCAGAGTCTCTATATTCACCACTCTCCAAGCATTCTAACACCTTCTGATAGGCTACTTTAAAGCACTCATGAATGTAGTCATAGTCTTTCTGTTTAGCTTCTTCTAACAGTTTTCTGTCACGTTCTTTGATAGCTTCTATGTTGATCATCTTCCAGTCTCCTTCAAGTGTCCTCACAGCATACACAAAGAAAAAGCCCTTGTAAACACTTAATTTAAAATGTCTACAAGGGCTTCTGATAGAGCTGTAAGAGCCTAGAAGGGTTTTACAGCTTACTGGTACGTTGTGTTAAGTTAGTGCTGAAAAGAGCTTATAGGGCACTTCTCGTTAGTTTTGGAGCACATCATGTAGTAGATGTTCATCTGAAATGTCTACAGCTATTGTGATGAGCACATCTAGTTTGTCTGACAGCTTACTGTACAACACAAAGATCGTATTCTCGGTAAACTTACAGGTGTGCTTTACAAAACCATTACCGATAATGTCTCTAGTCTCTACAAAGTCTAAGTCATGAACGCCACCTAGGAAATTCATTGAGAGACGTTCCTTTAAGGCTCTTTGTAGGGTCTCTTCGACCCCTTTAAGTTGCTGTAGTGTCATCTGAACCTTGTAGTCAGAATGTACAATCCTGTTAACTCCTGCAAGCTCCCCTAAACGTTTCATGTAGTCTGTGTTAGGTTTCTCTCCGTAGAGATCCACAAGGCGTTGATAGATGAAGCTGAGAAGTTCTGTGTCACGTTCTGTCATAGATCAACCTCCTTAAGTTCTATCAGGATAATCTCAAGATCCTCATCATCATGCCAGTCTTCGGAGAAGGCCTCTACAGCAGCGTCATAGACATCATACCAACACTTTCTGCAAGTTGCCATATAAACGTCTTCTTTAGCTTTGTTATGTAACACCCAGTATTTCTGTTTAGTTTTCATCAGTTAAGCTCCTGTCACCATGTCAAGGACTGTTAGGGTGATTACAACGTACCACACGAAGTCTAAACATTTACCTAAATTACTCTGTACTACCACTTTTTTAACTCTGAAAGGTGTGATAACTTTATCCATAGTGTTATGTACACCAAAAGTATACCCGTACAGCACAATGTAAGATCCTGACAGCCAATCTGTCCAGCTCAGGTTAAGTGACATTAGATATTCCATCTCAGTATTCCTCTTTAGTAATCTTTATCTTAAAGTGATCTGCAACTAGATGGTAGCTCTCTTGCAACCCTTCGTCAAGCACTTCTGTAATCCAATTAAGATCTTCAGCACTGAATAACTCATCTAAACCTAAGTGGTAGTTAATGCTAAGAACCGTCTCACAAAAGAAACCTTTAGGCACTCTAACCTCTTCTTTCAGGTCTTCTAAGGTTAGGTTGCAGACAATACCAGTGTCAAGAGTGATCTTGTAAGCCATATTAGCCTCTGTAGTTAGTTACTGTAACGCTGATCTTAGAGCACCTGACAACCTCTGTCAACACATTTGTAAACGGCCTTACTATAAGGGGCTGACAGATGTCTGACAGGTATCTCTTAGACACTGTAAGGTTCTTAGAGGGTTTATAGGTTGATTAGATACGGAAGATATTGGATAGAGTCTTATAGGCTTCTTAAAGTATCTATAAGGTACTATTAGATGCTTTAAGTAAACAGTGTAGAAAAGAATGACTAACGACAAGATCCTTAAAGAACACTAATAGATTCTTATAGGTGCGCCTATCGGCTGATTATATAGTGCAGGAAATGAAGATATGCTGTCAAGTGTTTATCTGTGACTGAAGATGTTTATAGAGTTCTATAGACCTTTAAGGTGTTGTTGTATAAGGATTTATCCTTTGGAAAATAGTTTCCTTGACGTGAGTCTGTAGGATGTGTTAGCTAACATTACAGCACTGTATACACAGAAGAGCGTAAGAAACCTAACAGATGTGTTGACAGGAGCTGTCAGGTGGTTTAGATTGTGTTCTGTAGATAACTTAAAGAGGAACTAAAAGATGACTATTGATAAGAATAACTGGTTTATCCGTGAGGACAGTCTCACTGAAGAGCAGTATGTAGAGGTTTGTAAGTATCTGGTAGAGAATTGTACAGGTGGTGAGTATGGACATAAGATACAAAGGACGTACAATGAATGTTTTCAGAAAAACCCTCGATGGGATTTTGTAGGTGTACTTCGAGGACACTACACCAGCTTAGATAGTAAGGATATGCTTAGATACTTTGTAGTAATCACCTATCAGCAATTCTTAGAGCACATTAAAGGGGTTGTTAGCACAGCTAACAGCACACCTGACACTCCCTCAGAGAACCTTTGGATTGACTGGGAGGGTGGTGAGCGTCCTGTAGACCCTAATACAACGGTAGAGGTGATGTTAGATAATGGTTATACGCTTGAAGGGCTAGCTAAGAATTACGGATGGAACCATAGCGGACACCCTAATTACGCTATTATAAAATACCGTATTCTTTTAGATGCTATTATGGATACTAACCCTGTCACACCAGTTCTCTGCGAAAACCCCTCACAGGGCCTTACAGACACCTTAGAATGGATGTTTGAGCTTGGTGTAGAGCGTGTAGAGGCTGATAGTGAACGTATAACAATCACTCACAAGCATATTGGTAAGATTGTTATGGATGTTAAAGTTGACTTTAAGGTTATTAAGAGTATGTTTGAAGGGCTGAAAGATAACTGATAGGAGAATAAAGATGTCATCAACAACAATCACACATAAAGGCTCCCACCACACCTTTGAGTGTACTGAAACCACTTGGAAGCTTTATGAGAATCTTATCAGGGCTTATTGCTCTGGTAAGATCTTACAGACACGACATCCAATGACAGGAGAATGGGTGGATCTGTCAGAAGAGATTAACCCTTACAGCCTCCATGAATATCGTGTCAAACCTAAAGATAAATCTAAGAGTGCTGTCAAGGTTGGTCAGGTATGGAAGGACGGCTTAACAGATGCGCTGTTTGTCATCACTAAAGAGACTGAGAGTAAGGGTGTAGTGTTCTGGTTGGAATCTTCTAGGTTTAGCTGGACAGGGTTCTCACCAGATGCTATCGTAAATAAACACTACTCTGTGAAGGTTGCTGAGAGTGTTGAAAGCTATTATAAAGAGAAACTAGAGGGGGTATGAGATGGGTTTATTTGTTATCGCAATGATTGTATCGTTAATTTTAGGTATTAGTATGGCTTTAGATGACTACGACGACGCTATAAACTTCTATAAGCACACTGAGAAGTGTCGTAGAAGACCGACAACACTGTCAGAAGAGGACTAGTAAAATGGAAAAGTACACTAACGAGTTCGGTAAGGAGTGCTGGAAGGGTGTGACAGAAGACTGTGAGTTTACTGAAGATTTATTCCATGAGGTTGAGAATAATCCTTATGAGCAAGAAGACTATCAAAGAGCCTTTCATTCTAATCTAGGAAGCATCACTGTCCTGAACAGACTCACAGGTTTTGGTTGGAGAGACGTAGAGACAGGTTTTCGGGATATGGAAGGTAAGTTTTGGTTAGTTTCAGGTGGCTTTGATGTCATCCTATCGTTAGCTGGAGTTGCAACAGTAGGTGAAGCTATTCAGTGGATTAAAGAAAACTCTAACACTTGTAGAGGAGACTAACAAAATGCTATCAGGACACTGTGAAAGCTACGTAACAGTACAATCTAAGAACACCTACCAGATGCCTTCAAATGAATCTGCAATGATGTTCTTACAGCTCTGTCAGGCTATTGACATTGTTAAAGACCAAGAGTATCGTTATGGGTATGACTTGAAGAAAGCTGGTAAGGCTGATAGCTCTGGTAAGCAGGGCTGGGAGATTACTGTAATGGATATTGGAGAGTGATATGAATATTGATAAGAATAATTGGTTTATCCTCACGGATAGTCTCACTGAAGAACAGTATATAAAGGTTTGTAAGTATCTTGTAGAGAATTATGAGGGTGGTGGTAATGCTGCTAAGATTATGGATATAGCTAAACACCCACAAGCTACTCGTTTCCTGTCACCGTGGTATTTTGTAGGTGTTTTAGAAGGATACTACACCAGCACAAACAATAACTTCAGGTCTTCTGTGAGTGTAATCACCTACCAGCAATTCTTAGAGCACATTAAAGGTGTCTCAGAAGAATCTGACAGTACACCATCACAGTCTCTCCAAGAACTGACAGACAACTACGTAAAAGCTGTCAGGGAGTTGACAGGATCTACCACAACATCTTACAATCTGTTCATTAACTGTGAGGGTGTGACAGTGACTGAGAATAAGCGTACATCAGAAGACTTGAAAGCGTCTGGGTGTTCTATGAGAAATCTGAAAGGGGAGTTTATTAAATGAAGAAAGTTAAGAATATTACAATGATTGTAAAGCGTGTCAGTTATCAGGAAGTGGTTGTTAGTGATCTTACACATACTGTAGATCTGGAAGATCCTAATGACATCTTAGAGGTCTGTGATGAGATGCGAGAGAAGCCTGAAGCGTACTGGGATCGTGATGAGAATGCTTGGAGTAGTGAAACCACTATTGAGAGTCTTAAAGTGAACTGTGAGGAGGTTTAGTATGATTGATAAATTTATTATCGACTACTTGAATGGAAAATGCGGTGAAAAGCTACTTTACACGTACTCTGTAGTCAGGTATACCATTAGTGGTAATGACGTACATGTCACTATCGACTACGATCCAGATGATCCATATTTTAGTCACAAAGAAGAGTTCTGTATAGACCTTCTGGAACTTATGGCTTTCACCTATAATAAGGTACTTAAAAATGCTAGCTAAAACTATCAACGTAACAGATACATTCCGTGTACGTGTAGACACTTACGGAAACTACATGCCAGAAAGCTGGAAGGAGTCTGAAAAGATTACTTTCGGTAAGTTTAAAGGTGAGATGTCAGAACCTAAATGGATCACTTATGACCGTTATTACAGTAATCTGGCAAAAGCTATCAGGTTTGGATGTGAGGAAGGAATTGTAGGCTCTGAACTTGTTGTCAGCGACACTATGAGCCTTGAAGATTACTTGAAGTATTTGGAAGGTGTTTATCGGAAGATTGAAGAGGTGTGTCAGTGACACAAGTAAGTAAAGAACAATTTGACAGCTTCTACCAATCTCATAAAGAAAAGCTTAACGAGCTTCCTGAGTGGAACCCTAAAGAGCAAAGCATTACATGGCTCTATGAGGATAGCTGTAAGGAAGCCTGTAAGATTCTGGAAGATGGTGGTAATATAAGGTTCTATGTGTTTGACTGATAGGGAAAATTATAGGGTTGCTTTCAGTGACTTTGGTATTTTATTGGAGGTAGTTTATGAGTGATAAGCAGCGACTGTTAGGTTATATTAGTGGTCTTGAAGAAGAGATTGAAGGTCTTCGAGAGGAGATTGAGATGAAACTTCAAGCTATTGATGAAGCTGAGAGTGAGTTAAAGGGACTGGAAGATGAAGATTTATAGTCGTGTTCTAGACGGACACCTTGCAGGCTTTTATCTCAAGGATGTCAAAGGTGTTATCACAGATTATCAGGTTAATGTAAGTCTTGGTAGCTACACAACAGCAGAGTTTAAAGTGTTCTTTAAGTCTTATGTTAGTACGAAGGATATTGTGAAGACTGAAGGGGTTACAGAGGCATGCACGCTAATTGGTAGTGGAGATGCGCATGTAGTGTCTGTAGTGTTTCCCTGTCCAGAGAATCTGGTAGGCCTGTCAGGGTATGTGAGTGCTGGAGTTGATAGTCAAGTTGTAAGTAGCGTGGAAGAGATCTGAGAGGGTTTCTGTGAAGCGTATTGTGAGAGTCTGGTAGAGTTCTAGGAGGGTGGATGATTACAGAGCGTTACGGGGTGTCTGTAGACCTCTCTGTAGAGGGTAAGCAGCAGTGCCCGCGTTGTAAGAAGAATGGTAGAGATAACTCTATGGATAATCTTCATGTCTACGGAGTTGATAGCTCTGGTAGACATAGAGGAGCTTTCTGCCATTCCTGTGAGTATACAATACCAAGTCAAGAGTATCTTGAAGATCTAAATGAAGAGTTGGAAGAGGAGTATGATGAGATGGGTAACAAACTAGACAAAGATGTTCTAGTAGAGCTTAAGAGGACAACAACAACAGATAGTAAAGGCTACCGAGGAGTTACAAAAGAAACTAGCAGTTATTTCAACGTCCGCTACGATTTCGATGAAGAAGGTCAGGTTGATAAGGTCTACTACCCGACTACAAAGAACTTCAAGCATGTGGGCTATAAGGTTCGACAGCACCCTAAAAACTTTATCACCCCTTATGGTGAGGTGGGTAAGGATGTAGATTTGTTTGGTCAGTTCCGCTTTAAGAACGTGACAGGTAAATATGTACTGATTACTTGTGGAGAGCATGACCAACTAGCAGCTTATCAGATGCTTGCGGATTATCAGAATAGTCGTGGTAATGCTTCCTACGGGCACATCCCTGTCGTAAGTCCTACTATCGGTGAGGCTGGTGCTCATAAACAGATACAGCAGCACTACGAGTGGTTGAACGGTTTCGATAAGATTGTCTACTGTGTTGATAATGATGAAGCGGGTCGTAAAGCTCTTGAGAAGGTTGCTAAGGTAGTCCCTAAGTACAAGCTATATGTTATGAATCTCAGCACCTGTAAAGATCCTAACGAGGCGTTACTGAAAGGTAAACAAAAGGAGTTTATCAGTCGTTTCTTTTCAGCTACAGCTTATGTACCTAGTGGTATTGTAGGTAGTGGGAGCCTATTAGATAAGATTAAAGAGGCTGCTAAGATCCCTAAAATCCCTTTGCCGCCTTTTATGCACAAGCTGCAAGGTCTTATGGCAGGTGGTATCCCATTGAAGACTATTGTGTCTTTGGGTAGTGCCAGCGGTACAGGTAAGTCCACCTATGTAGATGAGCTAATCTATTATTGGTTGTTCCACTCACCTCATAAGGTAGGTATTCTCAGTCTTGAGTCAGACTGCGCTCAGTACGGTACTAAGATCCTATCGCGACACTTGCAACGTAAAATTGATCTTATTGAAGATGACAACGATAAGATGGAGCTACTAGAGAGTGAAGATGTGGGTGGTAAGGCTGCAACTCTGTTCACACATGACGATGGTTCTCACCGATTCCACCTTATTGAGGAGCGTGATGGTAGTCTGGAAGATGTCCAAGAGCTTATCCTACAGCTTGTGATTGAATGTGATGTGAAAGTGTGTATTGTAGATCCACTTCAAGACCTTTTAGATGGTTTATCTAACGAAGAACAAGCTAAGTTTATGAAGTGGCTTAAGGGTCTTGTAAAGAGCCATGATGTTACATTCATCCTCGTTAACCATGTCCGTAAGAGTGGTGCAGGATCTAAAGCTAACTCTAAAGGTGCTGACATCAGCGAAGAGGACTTTGCAGGCTCCTCTACAATCTTTAAGTCATCTGCTTGTAACCTGCTGTTTACACGTAACAAGGAGCATGAAGATGAGTTTGAGCGTAACATCACAGTTATGAAGATGACTAAGTGCCGCTGGACAGGGCGTACATCTCCTGTAGCTGGTAAATACTATTACGACAATGATTCTCACACACTTCACGATCTACAGGACTACCTTGACAAGAACCCTGAGATTGAATATAGTGGAGAATCAGGTATCACACCTGATAAAGATGCGTTGAAGGAGTTTGAAAACTTTTAAGGCGCTTGTATAAGCTGATTGAATAACATGAGAGCTTGGAGAAGCTATGCGTATATATTTTGACCTAGAGTCAACAAACCTTTTAAACAAACATAGTATCGACTACACGCAGTTACCTTTCAAACTTAAAAGTGACTATAGAGTTCACTGTCTGGTCGCTAAGAGTGTGGATACAGGTAAGGTCTGGAAGCTAACTCCAGATGATATTGAAAAGACTAAGAAGCTTTTCTCGAAAGTCACTGAGGTGATCGGTCATAACATTATCAACTTCGACCTGAGAGTTTTACAGCTGAAGTTTGGGATCGACTTTGAGATTGACCTTGAAGGCGTTGAAGACAAGATTATGGGACGACCTTGCAAGATCACTGACACTCTAGTTATCAGTCGTCTACTAAACCCTGATAGGTTTGGAGGCCATTCATTGGATGCTTGGGGTAAGCGTTTAGGTATCCTCAAAGGAGACTACGGTAAACAACAAGATGCTTGGGATAAATACACACCTGAGATGCTGGAGTATTGTGTTCAGGATGTTGAGGTGACTGAGGCTACCTATAAAGCTCTTATGGAGGAGTGGGGAGACTGGGACTGGTCAGATGCCTATAAGACTGAGAAGATTACAGCCTACCTAGTAGGCGTGTCTGAGCACTATGGGTATAAGTTTGACAGAGAACTTGCAGAGGAAGCTTTAGAGAAGTTCAACAAAGAAATGCAAGAGATTGAAGATGCTGTAGAGCCATTACTCCCAGCAAAACCTATGGGGAAAACATCAGCTAAAGCTTACATCCCACCTAAGATTCAGCTGAAGAAGAATGGAGAACCTTCAGCAGCTATCTTGAAGTTTGCTGAAAAGCATGGGGCAGAGGTTGTAGATAATGGTTTAGATAAAGCCTTCAAGTATAAAGGAGTCCTTTACGACCTACCAATGGCTTTAGAACCTATAGAAACTATGGAACCTATGCGTCTGGCTAACCAGTCTGATATGAAAGCTTGGCTAGTATCTGAGGGGTGGATTCCGACTACGTGGTCTGACGTTGATCTGACAGTAGATAATAAAAAGCAGAAGGTTAGCCCTGATAAGTTTAAAGAGAAGGTTTATAGGTACTGTAAGGACACCCACAAGAGTCCTTTTGCTCCCTACCGCTGCAAGCATTTAGGTGTGAGAACTGTTAAGCAAATGTACATGAAGATGCTAGAACATGATCTTAAAAGACCTCTTAAGGTTATCAGCTCACCTAAGTTCACTGTTAATGTTGATAAGGATTTGTGCCCTAACCTAGAGAAGATGAGTAGTGATGTAGGTTTTGTGAGTGATGTTGCCAAGTGGCTGACGATCAGGCACAGACGTAATGCAATTTTATCACCGAAAGGTTCAGGGTTTATTGCGCACCTGAAAGATGATGGTCGTATACCTACACCAGCTAACACTTGTGGTTGTAGTACCTCACGATTCACTCATCAGGTTGTTTGTAATATCCCACGAGTGACTTCTATGTATGGTGATATTATGAGGGCTTTGTTCGGTGTAGAGACAGATAAGCGACAGCAGATCGGGTATGACTTCTCAGGTCTTGAAGCTAGGGTGGAAGGACACTTCACGATGCCTTTCTACGGAGGTGAGGAGTATGCAGAAGCCCTGTTAGCTTCTAAGCCTAACGATATTCATTGCTACTCTGAAGATACTGAAATCCTTACACGGGATGGTTGGAAGCTGTTCTCTGAAGTTACAACGGAAACCGAGGTTGCTCAATATGAGAAGGATTGTAAGAAGATTACTTTCACAAAACCTTCTGAAGTTGTTTGGCAAGATTATGAAGGTTCTATGGTGTCTGTAGAGACAAATTCTGTTAACCTTCTGGTAACGCCTAATCATAGAATGCTGGTTGAAAGATACCCAAGTGGGTTGCAGGCTTGTAAGTTAGCTAGTGATCTCCTTGGAAGGTCGAACTCAGGTCTCAGAGTCCCTGTAGCAGGGGTGTTAGATGACTGTAAGACTTATGTTAAGTACCCTGAACTTATTATTGCTACTCAGGCTGATGGGTATCTAAGTAAAGATAGCTCTGCCATTACCTTCTCATTCACCAAAGAACGTAAAATAAACAGGTTGATTAATTTATTAAAAGGTTACGGTATACCCTATACAGTGAATAAGCTTATGAGGAAAGATCGTTACGAGACTACGATTAGGATTTTAGCTGGAGAGGAAGCTTTAGAGATAAGAAGCCACCTTTCTGACAGAAAAGAGCTAAAAGATAGTCTAGTCTATTGCAGCCAAGACCAACGCAAAACTATGTTAGATGAGGTTGGTTACTGGGATGGAACCTTCAGAGGAGGTCGCAGAAATGGAGTGATACTGGATACAACTTGCAAGAAGACAGTAGAAGTCTTGGAGCTTATGGCTATTATGTCTAATGTAAAGAGCTTCAAGTCTTTTTACGAAAAGAAGACAAGTGGTTTTAGCAACAAACCTTGCCCTATACACAGGCTTGTTTTAAGTAAAATGAAACCAGCAGCATCACTGACAAGAGCTGTCAAGGGAGTAAGCTACTACAAAGGTAAGGTTGGTTGTGTAGCTGTACCATCTACCTATGTTGTTGTCAGACGTAAAGGTAAGGTCTGTGTCAGTGGTAATACAGTCAATGCGGCTAAGATGGGTGTTACAAGAGACGAAGCTAAGACACTAAAGTACGCTGTTAGTTATGGGGCACAGCCTACCAAACTTTCTGTACAGATGAACTGGAGCCTGAACAAAGCTAAAGAAGTTTTTGAGTCCTTCTGGGAAGCAGCTTCACCTCTTAAAGACCTGAAGAATAAACTTGTCAAGGAGTGGAAGAAGAATGATAAGAAGTTTATTGTAGGTATTGATGGGCGTAAATTGTTTGTGAGATCTGAACATAGTATTGTTAATATGCTGTTTCAGTCTACAGGTGTTATTTGCGCTAAAAAGGCTAATATTCTTCACTGTCTGGAGCTACAGAAGCGCGGTTATCTGTTAGATGTCTTTAAGGATGATTCCAGTTATGGTAAGGTTATGTTGATGATTCTTTATCACGATGAAGGACAGTTCGACTGCTGCAAGAGCCTAATAGACTTCTACAATTTTGATTCTAAAGAAGAAGCAGAGAGTTTCACCTTGGAAGGTAAGCTGCTCAGCGATGTCTATGAAGAGGATGGGAAGTGGGTTAGACACTACTCCGAGGTTGGAGAATTAGCCTCCGAGTGTGCAGAAGAATCTGCTAAGTATTACAACATGAATGTTAACCTATCAGCCGATTACATTATCGGGGATAATTGGAAAGTTTGCCACTAGAGGTGTATTATGGAAGAATATGTAAAAACAATTATAGGTGATAAGGAAGTGTTAGTTCACAGAGACGGTAAGGTCGTCTCCTGTCAGACTGGACACACTTACACTTGGTCTGACAACGGTAACGGTTACAAAAAGGTGTCTCTAAGATGTGGTAAAGAGGTGTTCAATAAATATATCCACCGTTTAGTCGCTGAATGTTTCTTACCAAACCCTGACAACCTCTCTCAGGTTAACCATAAGGACGGTGACAAGGAGAACAACACTGTAGAGAACCTTGAATGGGTCAGTATCAGTTGCAATATCAGACACGCTCACAAGGCTGGTCTGATGGACGCTAGACGTAAACATGGCAGCATAGTAAACAGACCTGAAAGCGTCTTGACATCAGCTTACATCGACTATAAGCTCGGTAAAGGTATTACTAAGTCAGCTGAAGCTCACGGAATGCCACGTACTACCCTATCATCTATCGTGAATAAAAGAAGCCACGTAGCAATGACTAACAGGGTTGATGAGGTGCTCCTGTCTATGGCTTCCTAACAACCTCCCAGAACGCTACCAGACCCTTTCAGCCCCCCTAAGATTTGAAAGAAAATCTGGTAGCTTTCTAAAAAGTTGTTGACTCTTAGCTGACAGGCTTGTAAGATTACTAACACAAACTAAGAGATTAACTAGAAGGAACACTGAAATGATTGAATTTAACATTAACCAGACAGTTAAAGTGAAGCTTATAGAAACTGGTATTCGTGAGCTAGGGAAACAGCGACAGGAACTTAAAAGTCGTCTACCAAACTCTAGCAGCCTTGAAGATTATGTCCATGAACCTGATGAAGATGGTTACACTAGCTTTCAGATGTGGCATCTTATGCAACACCTAGGACACCTATGTCGGTTTGGTTGTGAGCCTCCTTTTGAAACTGAAATTTTACTGGACATTAAATCTTAAGATGAATATAATCTACGAGAACCTAACAGGACACGATATGGTATTCCCTTTAAATATTGACTGGGAGAATCCTGACATGACTATCACTGTTATTGCAGATAACTCAAAGGAACCTAACATGAATCAAACATACGCTTACATTGACTCTGATGGCACTATCACTAAGCTGACAGAAGAACAAAAGAATCACTTTGAGGAGGTTGTAGAATACTGTAAGGAGAATGACCTCCTAGATCAACTTGGAGAAGCTACACACTTAGATAAAAGTACTTTATCCCTATCTCTCACAAAGTTTGTAGATGACGTAGAGTATTTCTATGACACTCCTAATGATTTTTGGTCAGCTTGTGAGTATAACAATAGCAACCTCTACCAGAAACCTAACATTATGATTACAGAACATTCCAGTGACTATAAGGCTACATTAAACAGTGATGAAGTTGTCTTTGACCTATCTTTCAAGGACACCTTCCCAGACTTCCCATTCTCTGTGAAGGACACTAAACGTAATCGTCAGTGGCTGAAAGATAATGGATGTAAGTGGGCTAACGGGGATAATCTAGTAGAACACCCATTTAATCATAGCTATAGTGGTAAGTTGTATGTAATCGTACCCAGTAAGATGGTTTTTGAAGACACTCCTATACCAGAAAAATACAAACACATTGACACACACCTATCAGTCACTAGCTGGTCGCTGTCAGAATCTGAAAAGAAACGTCAGGAAAAGATTGACAGTATCTCTGAAAAGGAGCAAACTATCAACCAACTTAAAGAACGGATGAAGGAGCTTGAGAAGGATGTAGATACACTGAAAGAAAGCTTGTAAGATTGTTAGAAACACTGTAGGCTATAAAATGTAAACACAACTAGAAGGTGATATATGGAAGACTTGAAGAAGCACTTTATGTCTAAGTATAATATTGATACTGAAGAGGAGTTGTCAGAACAACTAGAAGAGATTGTGTTAGATACCTGTGAAATCATTGCTACACAAGATCGTAATGAACATCGTTGGTATATCCTAGAGACTCATATCTTTAAAGAAACTATCAACAACGTCAGTAGATACTTTGCCTTCCAATGGCCTAATATGAAAGGTGAAAACTGTACTTCTGATGATATCGGATACGAACTAAAAGATATTAATAAAATCTGGGAAGTGTTCCCTAAAGAAGTAACTACAATCATTTACGAGTAAAGGATAATATAAAACATGGTAAATTTCCAAGAGTTTAGTGATGAGAAGCTGGTAGTGATGCTGGAAAACCCAATGACAGTGAAACGTGCAAAAGCTGAGATTGAGCGCCGTAAGGGTCTGAAAGGATCACCTGATAGTACATCTAAAGATACAGCTTCAGCTACCCCTAAGAAGCCTGTAAAGCGTACACGTAAGACTACAACAGCTAAGAAGGAAGACTGATAGATGACTGATAATATTGATCCTAACATAATTACACCAGCCATTAAGAATGAGTTTGAAGCAGAGCTACGAGACATACAAGGCTACCTGTCAATCATGCAAGGTGCTGAAGAAAGTCTGAAAGATATCACCTCAGAAGCTAAAAAGAAGTATGGTATCACTCCAGCTGAAATGACAGGTATTGCTAAGAAGCTTATGAGTGGTAAGCTATCAGAAGGTATTAAGAAAACTTCCAAACTCCTTGATTGGATGGAAGTGGCTAAAGAGTCTTAAAGGGTTACTGAAAGGTTTCCTAACATGATGTATTGACAAGGATGTCAGGTTTTATTAGTATTTATAGTTCAACAAAATGTTCCAATAACGGACAACGCTAAGAGGTAGTATATAATGGCTGTTAAATTCCAGACTAACGCAAAGAAAGAAATCTCTAAAGTAATGCTAACAGATGTACAGTTTGCTTACGCTAAGATCGGTAAGAATAAAGAAGTGATTTTTGATCAGAAAGATCTTCCGCGTAATCAACAGACTAAGTTCCAGAATGTTGTAACACTGATTGTAGATGAGGATACTGCTGACCAGATCACTGAAGAGTTTCCTAAAGTGAAAACTACTAAGTTTAACTCTAAGGAAAAGCTGCTCTCTAAGATCACTGTAGATGATCCTAACCAGATCAAAGACCTTGATAAGTATTATACCTTCAAGGTTGGTCAGAACATGCAAGACCGTGATGGTAATGATAAAGATCTTAACATGCTCCCTAAAGCCTACCTGAAAGCTAACGGTAAGGCTGAAGAGATTACATGGTCTAAATCTATCGGTAATGGCTCTACAGGCGATGTAATGTGTAATGTAAGCCGTAACAGCTTTGGTCAGTTCCTACACCTACAAGCGCTGGCAGTGACTGATCTTGTGTCCTATGAGGCTGGTGATTCCCTGTCAGACCTGCTAGGTGATCTGGAAGTGGTATCAGAAGAAGCTCCTACAGCTATCGAGACTGTAGAGGAAGCCTTTGATGATGAACCACCATTTGAAGCTGACTCTGATGACGAGTTTGATGAATTTGAGTAAGCTATAAGACAAGCCCTGTAAGTGTTCTAACATGAGCCTTACAGGGCTTTTTAGTAACTAGGAGAATGTGATATGAAAGTTAAAGATTTGTCAAAAGAACAACAGGAACACTTTAAACAGGTTGTAGAATACTGTAAGGAGAATGACTTAGGGGAGCAACTAGAAGAGGCTACATATCTTGACATAGACACGATAGCATCATCTCTTACTAAGTTCACAAATGGTGAAGAATACTACTACCCCCGTTACGGAGTAGTTTGGATTAAGGTCAGAAGCCACCGTAAAACAAACCTCTACCAAAAACCTGAAGACTACAAAGACCTATTATCACCACTTGTAGCTTCCACCATCACATGGGACTGGGAAGATCTGAAAGGTAAGGCTGTATTGGTAGGTGTAGACCCTTCAGAGTCTAACGGTGGTTCTGTTGTGCTAATGGATGAACTTGGAAACATCTATAAGGTGAGATGAGATGACAACTGATTACTCTAAAAGACACTACAAAGCCGCTATTGTAGACGCTGACAGTATCCTCTACAAGGTGGCTGCAACGGGAACTATCACCACTTACAAACTCTACACACCTGAAGGAGAACTGGAAGGTGAATACCCGTCTGACAAAGACGTAAAGAATAAACTACAGGAGCTGAAAGACTTCTTAGAGTTCCCTGAAGAAATTGTTAAGCAATACACCAAGGAGAAGGTGGAAGAGTATAGGGATTTTGATTACGTTATCAACGCCTATGAGAAGTTTGTAGGACGCTTAAAGAAAGCTGTCAGTGCTGATAATTGGGTGTTTTACATTGGTGAAGGAGAAGTTGACAGAGCTTCTGTAGCCACTCTATACGAGTATAAGGCTTCTCGTAAGAATGTCCCTAAACCTCACCACTTCTATCAGCTTAAAGATTATGTCAAGAACCTTCCAGATACACGTATTGTGAAAGGTCTGGAAGTGGATGACATGGTGAGTATGATCACTTATGACGACTTCTTAAAGAATGGTGAGAATCCTGAAAGAGTGTTACTATTCACTGACAAGGACTTACGGAACACAGCAGGACACGCTAAGTATAACTACAGTGATGAAGAGTGGGTTAGTGACAGTCCTGAAGAAGCTGACTATAACTTCGCTGTACAGATGCTGTCAGGTGACTGGTCAGTGGATGGTATCAAAGGCTTAGAGAACTGTGGCGAAAGTACCAGAGAGAAGTATAAGCTCGGTAAGCGTTCTGGATGTGGCAAGAAGAGTGCTGAGAAGATTCTGGAAGATCTGAAAGGACAACCTCTTAGTGTGTTGTACAAGCGTGTGTTAGAGTGCTATACTGATTGGTATTCCTCTGACGGAGAGTCACAGTATTCTTACAAGAGTTGGAAAGGTGAAGATATGTGTAAGACACCTGAAGAGATTCTGGATGAGAACTGTGAGTTGTTGTTTATGCAGCGCTATAAGAAGCAGCGTTGGTTGGACTATAAGAAAACCTTGGAGGCTAATTTTGAGTGATCTGAAAGATATTCTAGGAAGAACCTTAGAGGTAGGAGACTCTGTAGCTTATGGTAAGAGTGACAGAAACCACCCTATAAAGGTCGGAAAAATCCTAGCATTTGACTACGAGAAAGAAGATATTATAGTGAAGGCTGTGGGTGGGTATAAGGACTCTAAGATTCCTATGTTTCACTCTAAGAGGTTCATTAAATTACCTGAAGGGTATTTGGAGGGTTTATAATGGACAACTTACTGACGAACCAGATTAAAAAACTTATGGATAAGCACCCTGACCTATTCCCAACAGAAGCAAAGTTCTGGTCTTATCTAAGAGGGTGTTTACGTAGAGGTTTATGGGAGAAGTCTCCTATGAAGTTTAAATTTAAGAACTCTAGCGCCATTAAACCGCCTGAAGGTTACAAAGGAAAAGGTCGTAAGGGTCATATCTGTGCTCTGACAGGTGAATGGGTAATGACTAGCAAGGCTGAGGTAGATCATATAGAAGGTCATAAACCTCTCCTGAAAGAATCTGACATTATCCCTTATATCATCCACCTACTAGCAACTGAAGATAGCTTGCAGATGGTTGATAAGGAAGCTCATAAAATTAAGACCCACGCAGAACGTAAAGGATTATCCTTTGAGGAAGCTGTTATCGACAAGAAGGTTATCGAATACCTTAAGAAACCTGTAAAGGATGTTGTAAAGGTGTTGACAGAGCATAACCTACCAAGCAATAATAACACTGTAAGACGTAAAGGGATTAAACAGTTATTTGAAGAAGGTGAACTAAAATGAAACTTGAAGACCTAACATCAGAACAACAGAAACACTTTAAGCAGGTTGTAGAATACTGTCAGGAGAATGGTTTAGAGGAACAACTGGAAGAAGCTACTCATATTGATTTTAATTGCTCTGAGCATTTCTTGGTAGATAACAATAAAAGAACTTTTATGCATGACAAATGGTGTTACGTTGGTGTTGGTGTACTCTACCAGAAACCTGACAAACCTTGGAATTTCTCACAGGAGACTAAAATGAAACCAGAAGACTTGAAGTGCTTTAAACAAGTGGCAGATGTTATAGGACATGAAGGGGCTGTGAAGGAGTTACAGGTTGTGATAGATACCGTAGAAGATCCTTCTCACATAAATCCTGATACTAGCAGCCTCATAGATTGTTTTTACTGGAGGGATACACCTCAGAGTGATGGTTTCTGGGCTAATATCGTACAAAGAGTCGTACCAGAACCTTACAAGTCTTCTGGTGGTGTTTGGGAAGAACCTAACAACCCTGACAACACACTAGAAGAACACTCAAAGAAAGTTAAAGATGAGATGGTGGAACAGATCCGTTCAGAGACACCCGTAAGCTCTGATGACATGGTAGCTAAACCATCACACTATCAGCTCCTCCCAGAGTACGAAGTGAAAGATGTAATGAAAGCTCTGTTAGATAAAATTGAAGCATCTGACTTTGATATGAGCTACTATGAGGTTGGTTGGTATCAGCAGTCCATGCAATACTTCTTACGGTTTCATGGTAAGAATGGTTTAGAGGACTTGGAGAAGGGCTTACAGACAATGCAGTTTGTTGTAGATAGCTTGAAAGAGCGTAATGAGAGTAACTAATTAAGAGGTTATGATGGAAATTAACGTAGAGTTTATTAAAGAAAAATACGGAAGTGTCTTTGAAAGGATTTTAAAGTATTCTGAAGGGTATGAGATTTACCTAGCAGGTGGTGCTATCCGTGATCTGGTGAACACTAAACCTGAGCTACTACTTCTAGAATACCGTCCTAAAGACTTAGACTTCCTGTTAGTACCTGTAGGCGATGTACAAGAACTTCCAATGATCCCCGGAAGCTACATTACATTCAACTATAAGACTGATGATATGCCTGACACGGCACGTAGAGGTGTTAAGCAGGTGGTTGGTGTGAACACTGCTAGAATCACTCAGGAGTGTCAGTTCATTGTATATGAGAAACACATGACAGCTTCTGAACTAGCTGCTGACATGGACTGTAATGTTAATCAGGTTGTAATGAACCTGAAAGATTATGAAGTGACAATGACAGAAGCTTTTGTAGAAGGTCATGAAAGTAAGACTATCAAGATCCTTCATAAGTTTGATGAAGATCGCATGGTAGAGCGCTTACAACGTATGTCTAAGCGTCTTGAAGGCTACACTGTAGAGTCTGATATTGACTGGAAGAAGAAACCTAAGAAGCGTAAATGTGGTAAGTCTAGCATTAGTATGATTAACTAAGAGGATCTAATATGAAGTGGGTATCGCATTTCCTAAGCAAAGCTAAAGATGATGGTAAAGAGTCTCCTGTAGACGCTTACTTCCTGATTGAATGTAAAGGGTTGTTCTCTATAGCACTCTTAAAGTTCAATAAAGGTAAACGGGAGGAGTTCCATACACACGCTTTTGATGCAATGACATGGTTCTTATCAGGAGACTTAGAGGAGGAAGATGTATCAGGAGAACTTTACCAGTATAAGCGCTCTTGGAAACCTAAGAAGACCTTGAAAGGTAAAGACCACCGTGTAAAAGCTTACAAGGATTCTTGGTGTCTTACAGTACGTGGTAAGTGGTCTGATAAGTGGACAGAATATAATAAAGACAAGGATACAACAACTGTACTCACACACGGTCGTAAGATTGTAAGTACAACTAAAGGTTATAACAACATCTTTGAGGTAGCTTAAATATGACACCTGAACAACGGACAGCAGCAGAAGTATTGTCAGACACTATGAGCTGGCGTAAGATTAGTAAACACCTTGGAGTACCTAAAAGCACTGTAAGTGACTATCTACGGAAGGTACAGAAGAAGAACGCTGAAGGAGATTTCCCTAAGATCCTCTTCATTGACGTAGAAGTACAGGGCAGTCTTAACATCAGCTTCCCACGCTTTAAGGCTTTTATCAGCCCTTCAGCTGTACTGAAAGAACCTTACCTTCTAACATTCGCCTCTAACTGGGCACATGAACCTGAAGAGAAAGTGTTAGTGAAAGGTTTAGACGACTACAGTGCTTTTGAAGATAACTGTCAGAATGATATTCTCCTTGTAGAAGAACTGTGGGAGCTGTTAGACCAAGCAGATGTTGTAATTGCTCACAATAACTCTTTCGATAGAGGTCAGATTAACAGCCGCTTTGCATACTATGGGATTGATCCTCCTAGCGACTACAAGACGATCTGTACACTGAAAGCCTTGAAGCAATACTTTAAGCTACCTGCTAACAGCTTGGATGCCGCTACTAAATACTTTGAGCTTGAACGCAAGCTATCACACGAAGGTATCAGTCTCTGGGTGGATTGCTTTAAGGGTGATGTAGAGGCCTTCAAGAAGCTTAAAGAATACAATCATGGTGATATTCCAACGCTTCGTCAGTTATACTATAAGGTGTTGCCATTCATTAAAAATCACCCTAATCTGGCAGTGTACTACGGAGATGATAAGGTGCGCTGTAATAACTGTGGAGGTGTTGACATGAAGCTAACAAGCGATTATGCTTACACCAATCTCAGTAAGTTTCACACGTACCGTTGTGGTGGTTGTGGGGCGACTAAGAGGACTCGTAAGAATCTGCGAGGGAAAGGTGAGATGGATAGTACATTGATGAATATTGTTTAAGGAGAATTAAAATGATTGAAGATATCGGCTATATTGACACTAAGATTCCTGAGAGTGAAGTTATTGAGAATCTGGAAGAGGAAGTTAAGCGACTGAAAGCTATCAAGCTCGACCTAGAGCATCGGATTGAAAAGGCTGCGAATTACCTCTATGATGGGGATGACGATAGTAGCTACAACGCACTTTGCGCTTTAGGGTTTGAACGATAAGGAAACTAACATGAAACAACTAACAGAAGAACAACTGAAAGCTCTGTACAGACTGGTAGCACAATATCAGGAAGACTTCAACTATGAAGAGGAACACTGGGGGTTAAGTGACACTGAACACTCTTACCATTACGGTGCAAAATCTGGTGGGAACTTCATCTTAGGTAAACTGAAAGCAGTCTTGGAGGGTTGATATGAGTGAAATTAAAGATATTGAAATGCTGCAACGTATGTGGGGCTATAAGATCCCTGACAGCCCTGTCATTAACATTACAGACATTAAGAACTGCCTGACACAACTACAAGGTGAACTGACAGAAATTGAACGTGATGTAATCAACCCCTATATGGAAGGTGAAGACACTGACACGGTTCTGAAAGGTCTACGTGATGTACTCATAGACCTTCAGGTTTTCACCTACCAGCTTATTGTACGTTCAGGGATTGCACAGCAATATGCAGGAGACTTTCAGAAGATCCTTGACAATAACATGTCAAAGGTACATCACTCTGAAGAAGAAGCTCTGAAGACTGTAGACTTCTACAAAGCTAAAGGTGTTGTTACAGTAGCTCAGAGTGTCCCTGAGATGGGTGTATGGGTTGTTAAAGACGCTGATGATAAGGTGCGGAAGCCTTACAATTTTAAGGAGGTGGAACTGTGAGTGAACTAAAAGAGTATGCTGTGATTGTGTTTGAAGGTGAAGGTCATTACTCTGGCAACCGTGAGTGTAACACCTTGTTCATCAAGAAGAGTGAACTGACTGGGGAGATTAGAGATTTCTTGTCAGACTACACACCGATGTACCCAGAACTTGACGGGAAGCATTCAGGGGTGGCTGGTAAGGTGACTATTGACTTTGAAGTAGGTTATACGTATCTAGCAGAAGGTAATTTTTACAACTATGACAAGATTGTAGAAGTGCTGGAAGATAACCTAGCAAGAAGTTCCGATTATCTTATAGACGATCACCTAGAGTTTGTTAAGAAGGTTGAAGTGGTGACACAGGTTAAATTTGATGGAGTGTATGTATGATCCCATACAAACAAACCCTGTTAGCACACCTAACAGTATCTAACAACGCTCAGAAGGCTCTTAACACTTACCACACAAAGAGTTGTCAGAGTAACTAAGAGATAGTATTATGTATGTCCTGTCAGAATCTTGCAGGTAAATAGGTAGGGTTCTGACAGGCTTTGATAGAGAACTGAAAGGTTCTTGAAGGACTGATAGGAGAGTTGAATTGATTAAGACGATTATTAAACGTGATGGTACTAAAGAACCTTACAGCGCCCATAAAGCTAACGGGTGGGGTGAGTGGGCTAGTGAAACTTTAGGTGATCTGGTAGATTGGTCTGATGTGATCTTACAGACTGTCGCCAAGTTACCTGAAGAGGTTAAGTCAGAAACCCTGCACCGTGAGCTGATCCAGACATGCTTAGACATGGACACTTGGTCTTACAATATGATGGCAGGTCGTCTGTACAATAACCTGTACCGTAAAGAAGTGTGGGGTAGTTTGAATAACCCTACTGTAAAGGGTCTTCACAGTAAACTGCAAGAGGTTGGTATTCTCCGTAACTTGTCCTATAGTGATGAAGAGTACGCTGAGATTGAAACACTTATCAAACATGAACGTGACTTCAAGAAGCCTCACTTTGCCCTGTCATTCATCCGTAAGAGTTACGCCTTACAGGTTCGTACAAAAGATGGTGAGGTTCAACGTGAGTTTGAGACTCCTCAATTCGTCTATATGCGTATGGCAATGGCTCTGGCAGAGAACACTGACAAAACTAAACGTATGCAAGAAGTGGAAGACTACTATGAGATGTTCAGTTTAGGTATTAACAGTGCACCTACAGGTAACTTCACAAATCTTGGAACGTACAATACAGGCCTAGCAGCTTGCTGTAAGATTCTTGCAGGTGACAGCTTAATGAGCCTCAGTATTGCTGACCACATTGCAACTGTAATGACTGGTCAGAGTGCTGGTATTGGTGATAAGAAGATTACACGGGCACTTGGAGATCCTGTAAGGAATGGTTCTATTGAACACCAAGGTGGTTTACCTTATCTACGGGTACTAGAATCTGCTGTTAACGCTAATAAGCAAGGTAATCGTGGAGGTGCTGCTACAAGTCACATTGAAGTGTATGACCCTGACATTGAAGTTAAGTTAGCTCTGCGAAACCCTATGAGCACTGAAGATAAGAAGATTGATAAGATTGACTACTGCTATCAGTACAATCGACACTTCGCTCGTAAGGCTGCTAAGAATGAAGACATCTTCTTGTTCACTCAATGGTCTGCTCCTGATCTGTGGGAAGCTATGTACAAGGGTGATATGGGTGTAGAGTTTGAACGTCTATATGAGCAGTACGAGAAAGATGACAGCTTTCATAAGAAATGGATCAACGCTCGTGATCTACTGATTAACTGGATGAATGAGGCTTACGAAACTAACCGTGCCTATGAGATGAACTTAGATGAGGTTAACTACCATACACCTCACAAAGACCCTATCTACAGCTCAAACCTTTGTGAGGAGGAACTGACACCAACTAAAGAGTATAGTAGTATGTTAGACCTGTACTCAACAGAGGATCATGGTCGTGGTGAAGTGGCTATCTGTAGTATTGGAGCTATTAACGTAGGCTCAGACCTCACAGATGCTCAATATGAAAAGGCTGCTGAATATGAACTACGGATGATTGACTCTAACATCCATTCAAGTTCATACCCGCTTCCGCATGTAGGTGTCACTGCTAAAGCTCGCATGAATGCTGGTATTGGTATGATGGGCGTAGCTGAACTCATAGCTAAGAAAGGGTTGTCATACACCTCACAGGAAGGCTTAGAGTATCTTGACTTACTTGCTGAGAGACATGCTTACTTTCTGATTAAAGCATCCTTGAAGCTTGGTAAAGAGAAGGGTAATGCTCCTTGGATGCACAAGACAAAGTGGCCTGAAGGTTGGCTGCCAATCGACACCTACAATAAGAATGTAGATAGTCTTGTAGCTCCTGTTCTTCGCTATGACTGGGACGGGTTACGTCAAGAGATTATTGATAACGGTGGCATTCGTAACTGCTCAATTGTCATGCACATGCCGGGAGAGGGGAGTAGTAAAGCTCTAGGTACTACAGGAAGTCTTTACCCTGTACGTGATGTAACTTTGAATAAGACTTCAGGTAACACTGCTATTTATTGGGCAGCTCCTAACAGTGACGTATATGATTACGAGTCAGTATGGGCAATGACTCTGGTAGAGCAGACTAATGTTTATGCAATCTTTCAGAAGTGGTGTGATCAAGGGATTTCTGGTGATATGTTTAAGTACATAGAACTAGGTGAGAAGGTTGACTCTGTAGAAAGTGTACAAGGTTTCTTGTATCGCACTAAGATGGGGTTGAAGACCCGCTACTACTTCAATTCTACTGATGAAATGCCTACAATCTGCACTAACTGCTCTGCATAAATAAACTATCAGGAGGCTGTAATGGCCTCCTTTCAGGAGACTTAAAATTGATTGACAGTAAAATCCTAAACACTGATAAAGACTATTCTAAGCGTTCTAACATCCTTCTAGGGGATGAACGTGGATTGTTCGACACCGTACATAATGACTTCCCTGAGATCTGGAAGCTCTATAAGGGTATGAAAGCTCTTGACTGGGATGCTAATGAGTTTGACTATACATCTTGTGCTAATGACTTTCAGACTTGTGATCCAAGCACTTATAGACTAATGATTAAGACCCTAGCATTCCAGTGGGAGGCTGACTCTGTAGCTGCTCGTACATCACCCATTAGCGGTATCTTCCTAACTAACGATCAGGCATGGGCAGCAGATCAACGTATTAGCGATAACGAAGTTGTACACGCTGAAACCTACTCTGAGATTGTCCGTAACAGCTTTAAAGATCCACGGGTAGTTATGGATGAGGTTGCTAAGATTGAAGAGTCTATGCAACGCCTTACAACAGTCTCAGAGGTTCTTTCTAAGAGTCGTAATACTGCCTTGAAGTATGGTTTAGGTCTTGTAGAGAACAATCAGGACACTTACAATGATGCTTTCATGTACTATGTAGCACTACTAGCTCTGGAACGTATTCAGTTTATGAGCAGCTTCGCTGTAACCTTCACTATCTGCGATACAGGACTCTTTCAGCCGATTGGTAAGGCTGTACAGAAGATTGCTAAAGACGAGCTGAAGATCCATGTAGAGTATCGTAAGGAACTATTACGTGCTGAGATGAAAACTGAACGTGGTAAGACTGCATTCCAGCAGTGCTATAATAAGATCTGTAAGCTAATCTCAGAGGTCGATGAAGGTGAAGATTTCTTCATTGATTACCTCTTTGAAGACGGTGATGAGTTAACTGGTAGTAGCCCTGAAAGGCTGAAAGCTTGGAAGGATTGGTGTGTGAAGGATGTCTATGAGTTCTTTGACATTAAGACTGACAAGGTGTTCCCTGAGAAAGACCCTCTACCTTTCTTAGAGAAACGCTGGCTGAAGACTGGTAAGACTCAAGTAAGTCCTCAAGAGGAGACTGGAGCTTATCAAGTGAATGTCACTAAGCGCAATGATGCTGGTATCACCTTTGACTGTGATTTTTAAGGAGCTGTAATGTACACTGTATACTCTAAACCAAACTGCCCTGACTGTAACACCGTAAAGAAACTCTTACAGAACTATGAAGAGATTGACATTACACAAAGTTCAGAAGCCTTACAGAAATTGTCAGAACTTGGTCTACGGCAACTACCTCAAGTTTTCCTAGACGGCAAGCTGATAGGCAATCTTCTAAAAACTAAACAACACTTAGACTCACAGATTGATGTAACCTTCTAACAGAACCCTACCAGCACCTCACAAACGCTGGTAGGGTTTTTCTTTATCTGGAGGTTGACAATGAGTCGTAGAGGCTCTAAGATTAATCTACAAACTAACTGAGAGGGATTGAGAGATGATTATTAAGGTTAAAAGGTGGTATGATGAGTCTCTATACACATTGTACATAAAGGAAGAAGTCTTTCAGGGTCTTGAAGATGAGTCTACTTTCATGCTCGCTATGTACTCAGAGGCAGTATTACGGGATGGTGTACTTTGTAAGTTACGACCTGAAACACCTGAAAGTTTACTGGATAAATACTTCGAGGTATCTTAAGATGAAAGCACACGAACTTGCCAGAGAACTTCTAAGTCACCCTGACATCGAAGTAGAAGTGTCTGTAGATATGGCTACAGATGGTGTAGAATCAACATACGGACGTAGAGTGTTCGGTCATGGGCTGTCTTGTATACAAGAGTCTTTCGGTATGCTGACACTACTGTTTGAGACTGGTGATAAGAACTATGAGGAAACTGAGTAATGACCTACAAAGACAAACTACAACACCTCAAAGAACACCTAGTAGAACGTCACAGTAACCTCACAGACTACGTAGAAAATCTGACAGGTGATGTAAAGGAGGTGGTAGAGTTACTGTTAGAAGCTGACAGTCTCTATGAGGTATTCCAAGTACATAGTAGCTTTGAGGATTACGAGACTCTTATACGAGAGATTGTACACGCTCTGACAGACGATGGTGAGACGTTTGTAGAACGTACTTACAATGAGGGTGTTAATCGTGTACGTCAGAAGATTTCTGAAAGGATCGGTAAACCTTTCAGTACCTACTACAACTACCGTATAGTCTTCGGTGACACTATAGAACCTGCTAAAAGAGTCACTGTTGAGCAACTTAAAAGACTACTATTGACTGTGAACCCACCTGTAGAATACTATGAGAAGTTTGGTAGTCTCATTGAGGATAGATCTTTAGGGTTTACTAACGAGTACCGGAAGACATATAGTATATTGTCCTCAATGACTAATAAGATGTTTGAAGAAATCTATAAGGAGAATCGGTATGACAACTAGAGCACATTTCAAAGAATTAATAATGGTGAATGACGGTAACAGACTCTATCAGCATCCTGTACATCGAATTGTAGAGCTTGATGGCGATTGGAGTCATGAGGAAGCTGTCAGTAAGATTATAGAAGCTGGAATGAAGCCTGAAGGGGCTGTTATGTTGGAGGTTGTTTAAGTGAAAGTGATAGGAGGTGTCGTTTGAAGATAGAAATCTTAGACAGTATTATGGGTAGTGGTAAGACTACAGGTATCATTAAGTGGATGAATGACAATCCTCAAAATAAGTATCTGTACGTCTCTCCACTGCTCACAGAAGTTGATGAGAGGATTCCTTATGAGTGTGAGAAGCTTGAATTTGTAAGCCCTAACACTAACGAACATAAGACTAAAGGAGATCACCTTAAAGAACTCTTAAAGAGTGGTTGTAATATATCCTTTACACATAACCTCTTTACATCACTCACTAAAGAGCATTTAAGGCTTATCAGTAGTTCAGGTTACACGTTGATTATTGATGAGGAGATTGACTTCATAGATCAGTATCAAGGTGATGACTATAAGAAGGCTGACATCCTTACATTGGAAAAGTCAGGACACTTAGAGGTAGATGAAAGTAATCTTGGAAGGGTTAAATGGACATGGGATAGTGATAAGTTTGAAGAAGGTAGTAACTATGATAAGCTAAAACGTATGTGTGATCTGGAGATGCTACACTGTGCTAAAAGGGACAGGTCTATGTTAGTCTTACATCTTCCTATAGCGCTTATATCGGCAGCTAAACGAACTATTGTGGTGACCTATATGTTTAAGGGTTCTATCATGCACAAGTTCATGGAGATGAAAGGTGTAGACGTAGAAGACTTTACAGAGGTGAAACTTATAAAGACTGAAGGTCAGGTTAAATATGAGGCAGCTTCTCTGATCTCTTTAGAGCGTACAAGGTCTATGATGACAGTGTACAATAACCCTAAAAGGTTCAGACTTAGTTCAAGTTGGTATAATGATACAGCATCTAAAGAAGACTTAAAGGTTGTGTCGAATGCTCTACTTTCATGTTGCAGGAAACATAAGAAAGGTGAAGTTATTTACACACTACCTAAAAGTGTAGTGAAACCTGACAGCGGTAAAGCTAAGGTACGTATACGTGGTTATCACCCTGATGATTGCTTCTTGTACTGTGGAACTAAAGCTACTAATGAGTATTCTAATAGGACTGCTGTAGTGCATGCTTTTAATAGACATCCTATGGTGTCAGTTATGTCTTATCTACAGGACTACGGTTTCCCTATAGAAGCTGACCACTTTGCTCTTACAGAACTGATACAATTTGTATGGAGAAGCGCTATCAGAGACGGTAAACCTATCAGTCTCTACTTGATAAGTGAACGTATGTACAAATTGTTCAACAGTTGGTTAGATGGTGAAGAGTTTTAGTGTGCGCATATGTTTGCACAAACAGCTCTATAGACCTCTATAAGTTACTGATACTAAAGAACTTTTTCTTCTGTTTTTATCAAAACCTTATAGGAAGACACTATAGAAATCTGCCAGAAACCTAACAAGGAGATTAACATGACCCTAATAGCCCTAACAATATACTCAGTGTTCTTCACAGGCTTCTACTGGCTGTTCCTATCAGCCTTTAAGAAGCTCCTATCACGTCTACAAGCACGTTATAAACAAACCTTGTAGCTTTTCTTACAGGCACTAAAAAGCCCTCTCAAAGCTCTAGTAGGAGTCCTGAGAGGGCTATCTGTTATTCTTTCTTAGTCTCATATATTTTATCTTCAAGTCGTCTCTGACTTTCCATGACACTATCCATAGTAGTCTTCATTAACCTTTCAAGTGCTGTAAGTCTTACATCCATAGACTTAACAATCCTCTCCTCAACCTTCTCAAGGTCAGCAGGTCTTACAATATTCCCCTGTAGTTCATACTGACGTTGATCTACTTTACTCATCCACATGGTTAAGCCACTTAAAGCTGCCACCACTAAGGGAATCCCTATAGTTGCTATAGTAGACTTATAAGTCTCAAAGGCTGTTGATGTGTGACTACCGCTCATTTAAAATCTCCTACATATTTTAACACCCTATCAAGGTACATTGTTGGGAACACCTCAAAAGGGTTATGCTCAAATTTTGTACCATCTAATACTTTCTCCCAGACTGTGATACAGTTATCAGACACTGTGTAAGGTGTTCCTACTAGACTCCAGAACATCTCCCTTTGATAAGGTGAAGCTGTAATGTTAGTGTCTAAGAAGGAATACCCATAGAAGTCTTCAGAACTACCTTTCAGTCCTATCTTATCATCCTTAAACAATAACCAGTCATACCCTAAAGATAATGATATAGAATATTTACGATCACCTAACAGGCACTTAAAGATATCTCTGAATGTTTTAGGTCTTTTAATAACCAGATAGAACCTGTCAGGCTCCAAAGATGCTATGTCAGCCCCTTGTAGTCTGTACATGGAGTAGACGCCTCTAAAGATTCCTGTCAGCATGAATAACAGCAACACTGACATCACTATATAAAAGAATAACATGAAGTCATCACTGTAACGTAGTGTTTTCATATATTCTAACTGGTTAAATACTAACAGTCCGTGAAACCCTACTAACCACCATACAGCTAACCTTTGAAGACCTGTTACAGTTGTAGAGATGTAAGTGGTGTAGCAGAGTAGCTGAAAGGCGTAGATGAATATTAAACCCCTTCCAGATAAGCCAAACATAATGATATATGAAAGGCTCACTGAAAGAGATGTTGTCATGTATATCAGGAGGTTTGTTCCTGAATCTTTCATTTCACCTCCTTGCGTCTGATGTTAGACTGTAAGGTTATTCTAAGAGTCCTCTAAGCTTCTTTATGTGTTCTTCAGTCTTATCGTTATAACTAGAAGAACCTCCAACCCTTACAGCTTTGTATATTAGATAAGCCTTCCATTTCGGTACACCATCTGATAGCATTGCCTTGTAGAACAACCTGTCAGCTTCTTTACGTGGTAGAATGTGCGTGCCGTATAACCAATCATGTAAGCAAGCAGCCCTGTCATATAACCCTCCTTTACGTGGGAAGAGTATGGAAGCTAATCTAGGGACACTTGCACCATCATATAAGAAACCTACAGGCACTTTGATCTGATAGATTCTGTCATGCCATTCAAGTGGCTCAACAAGCTTATAGATTGATCTTAAGTTGATTACACGTTCTTCTACTAAAGGTGTTGTGAACATAACACCTCCTTATAGTTAGTTGATAGTGAACACTTAAAGCTCTCTAGGGACACTCTACACGTACCTTGTAAGGCTTTAGGCCGTTGTCAGCACTCTCCCTGATAACCTCTTTCTGAGCGTCTGTAGAATTGCAGAATTTACTTGCAGTGTACTTTAATGGTAGGTAGGCGTAGCAGCCTGATAGTAATAGTGTTGCTACTGTTAGTGTTAATAGTTTAATCATTCTTCACCTCTTTCAGTATTCTAAGTACATAGTTTGAAGGCAGTAGGTCTGTAACCTTAACTCTGTACCTTGTATTCTTTAAGAAAGGTTTCCATACGCTGACACAATTACTTTTCAGACTCCACCTACTTCCTTTTAGAGACTTGAAGTTGTCATAGTCATAGCTATCAGAATGTCCTATGTCAATGAAAACGAAACCATCCCTTTCAGTTTTATCTCTCTCAATGAGTCGTCTATCCTTCTTCACAAACCTCAACCATTCACCTTTCATGCAAAATGATAAGGAGCTTGAGTTGTACCCGATAAGTGATATAGCAATGCCTATAAAATCATCAGGTTTCTTAAAGACCATGTAAACCCTGTCATCTTCTATAATATCAGCTCCTGAGACATCTACAATACTCATGTAAGAAACCACATTCCAGACTACCAGATAGATAGCTAATGTGACAGTTATAAGGTGCATGTAGGTTCCGTTGATGCCTGAAAGGTAGTAGAACTGATTGGTAAGTAGAGCTGACGTTGTGATGAAGAATAACAGAGATACTAGGTCTTTATGGATCTTGTAGACATTGTAGATTAATAGAGAAAGTAATAGTGAAAGAGAAGTTATTATAACAGCGCCAGTGACCCCATAGTAGTGCAACAACAGGACTGACACCGTTATAAAAACATATAGCGACTTTAAACCTATGAAGGTTGCCATTGCTTAAATTCTTCGCAAATAGCTTCCAGTCCTTCACACGAATTGCAATTAGCAATATCTGAATCCTTTATTTCGTGCGCTTTCGCTCCAACAGCGAGAATATGATTCTTCATCGCTGTTGATATTAATACTAAATCATCTTTTGTTACTGCTGGGTTTTGATTGTCGTACGTCCTCCAGTAAGCTGGCAGCGACTGCCCAAAAAGCTCATTAGACATCACAAGAAGAGCAATAGCTTTAGCCTCCTCGTCATCTGCTTGATACTGGAATGCCCCAGAAGAAAGGTTAACATCAATAATTGAATAGCATTTAGTATTGCGAATTTCGTCAATATTTTTGCATGCAATTCTCTTATATTGACATAGAACCCAAGTATCGGCTTCTTCTCTTGATTCAGCCCAGTATTTTCCAAAAGGTGTGTCGTATAGCATATATTAAGCTCCAGTTGTATTTGGTAAATATAGACTAGTCATAACTCGATTTCCTGTGCCGTTGCCAGAAACAACGCAAAACAACCCAAGTTCAGCAGACCAGCAGATAGATGCCCACGCATTATCAACAGCAGATGTTCTGATAGTCCAATTAATCCCATCTGGTGATGTCATAACTCGATTTCCTGTGCCATTGTCAGCAACAGCACAAAATAGACCAAGTTCAGCAGACCAGCAGATAGAAACCCACGAATTATCAGCAGCAGATGTGCGAATAGTCCAATTAATCCCATCTGGTGATGTCATAACTCGATTTCCTGTGCCACTATTCGCAACAGCACAAAACAACCCAAGTTCAGCAGACCAACAGATAGAGCGCCAATTATTATCAGCAGCAGAGGTTCGAATAGTCCAATTAATCCCATCTAGTGATGTCATAACTCGATTTCCTGTGCCACTATTCGCAACAGCACAAAACAGACTCAGTTCAGCAGACCAACAGATAGAGCGCCAATTATTATCAGCAGCAGAGGTTCGAATAGTCCAATTAATCCCATCTAGTGATGTCATAACT
>Ga0193952_1000109_pt1 | contig 35477 bp, 29 predicted proteins | sample BB_3_MG_FD_140368 | JGI IMG/M metagenome (GOLD analysis project Ga0193952, IMG submission 140368) | Microbial mat bacterial communities from the Broadkill River, Lewes, Delaware, United States - BB_3_MG | ecosystem: Environmental > Aquatic > Freshwater > River > Microbial mats | place: USA... | reverse complement strand
ATAATTCATTTTTTTTATCTAAATAATCACAAACTATCTTTGAAAAATAACCTGTTTTTTGAAAAGGTATTTGATGTATTTTCATTAAAATTATTCTGTACGTTGAAATAAAGTATACACATATTCTCTTGTATTTCCAGATGGTTGTGTATAAGTATAGTTAAAAGATTTTAGCAGTTTAAATTCCGATCCTAATCGTTCTTGAAGCATTTCTTCATTATAATTGAACACATCTAGTCCACTACATTTTTTTGCTCCATCTAAATTAAACTCGGCCAATATTACATATCCATTAGGACTAAGCACTTTTTTAATTAAGTTAAAATATGCTTCTTGTTGTTTTGGCTCGGTAAAAAAATGTAACACTGCTCTGTCATGCCATAAATCTATATTTTTTAGTTTTAATAACTCCGTTGGATTGGTTAAATCATCAACTAAAAACTGAACGTTAGAATGTTTGTGAGGTGTTAAATTCTTTTGCAACTCTGTTAATGCAGATACTGCAATATCATTTACAATAATATTTGTATAACCATCATCTAATAAAAGTTCAATTAAAGTTGCTGCACCAACTCCAGCATTAAAAATTAAAGCATCTTTTGGCAAATTGCATTCAGATATTAATTCCAAAGAAGGTTTAGGATTTTCTTCATACCAACCTAAACTATCTACTGGAGTTTTTTTATAAGCGTTATTCCAATGCTTTTCAAAATCGTAATCAGAAATTAAAGTCTCTTCCATAATGCTAAGATTTATTTGTTAAAAGTAATCAATTTAGGCTGTTTGTCGAAATTGAACAAAATATCTAACATATTTTTAACTAATCTTAATAATTTATCCAAATCCAATATCATTATTAAAAGTTTTCCCATTTTTTATGGTTTATTAATATAAAATAAACATTGTGTTAGGAGAAACACTTTCTCTATAAAAAAACAAACCACCTCCGACATGCGAAGGTGGAAAAATTGCTATGAAAAAGATTGGGGCTTTTAATCCCCAATTTCATAGTTTAAATATATAAAAATATTATTATAAAAAAGACATCTCTTATTAGGACGCTGGATTTAAATAATAGATTGCAATTATTGAAACAAATAGTTCCATTTCATATTCAAATTATAGAATAAAATATCTAATTTTAATTCTTCATTAAAAATTGCCACAATATGAAATTAGACGAAAAAATAATAACATGGGGTTATTGTCAAGAATTTATGGAATTTCAACTTAATAGAGTTAAGAAGGAAAAGATTAAACTATTACCTCCTTTTTGGGCAGATTATTACAATCGAAGCCCTATGAGTGGAAAAAGTCATGATGACCATATTGCTGAATGTATTATACGGCTTATAGAATCTATTCATTCAGAAATTGAAATTAGATGTAAAAACGAGGAAGTTAAAGAGATTAGATATGAACATGATGGTCTACCTTTTAGACCTAGTAAGTTCAGAAAACATGAGGAAATACAAGGTTTCAATGTTCATTTAACTAAAGGCTATTGTAAGACAATAAAAGGCTACTATATTAAATGGGGATTCTTATTATATAATTAATCTAAAATGTAAAAAAAGCCCTAGTGAAATACTAGGGCTAATTAAAAATAATACTATTCACAACTCCAAACTTTATTTCAAGATTTCCAAAATCCTTTTAAAATTCATAGTTAAGTTTAATTAATTACATTTGACGTTAAAATCAAAAACTCAATGAAAAAATTCTTGCTACTAACAATTCTTCTTTCACTTGTCACAACTGTTTCAAATTCACAAAAAATCCAATCTCCATGGCAGTTTTTAGATTATGAAATAGGTTCTAAGTTTACTAGACACCATCATATTATAGAATACTTTAATTATTTAAACAAACAATCAACTAATGTTTTATTAGAAAAGTATGGAACCACTAATGAAGAACGTACTCTTATTGTCTCTTATATTTCTTCTGAAGAAAACTTAAAAAATCTGGAGCAAATAAGGAAAGATAATTTAAAAAGAGTAGGTATTTTAAATGGAAATCCATCCTCTAACATTGCAATAGTTTGGTTAAGTTATAATGTTCATGGAAATGAAGCTTCCAGTACAGAGGCAGCTATGAATACTGTTTACAAACTAATTACTGAAAAACAAGAATGGCTTAAAAACACTGTTGTTATCTTGGATCCTGTAGTAAATCCCGATGGTCGTGACAGGTATGTAAACTGGTATAAGCAAACAAAAAACAGCAATCACAACAACAATCCTGATGTGGTTGAACACAGTGAACCCTGGCCTAGTGGTAGACCAAATCATTATTTATTTGATTTAAATAGAGATTGGGCATGGGCAACACAAGTAGAAACACAACAACGTTTGAAAATTTATAATAAATGGATGCCACATATTCATGTTGATTTTCATGAACAGTTTATAAATAGCCCATACTATTTTCCACCAGCAGCTGAACCATATCATGAAATAATAACCAAATGGCAACGTGATTTTCAAACTGAAATTGGAAAAAACCATGCTAAATACTTCGATCAAAAAGGTTGGCAATATTTTACAAAAGAATCATTTGATTTGTTTTACCCAAGTTATGGCGACAGTTATCCTACTTATATGGGAGCCATCGGTATGACTTATGAGCAAGCCGGTCATGGAAAAGCTGGATTAGGTATTTTAACAGAAAATAATACAGAGTTAACTTTAAAAGATAGAATTGATCATCATACAACAACAGGTTTATCAACTGTTGAAATGGCTTCTAAAAATGCGGTAAAACTAGTTGATGAGTTTGAACACTATTTTGATAATTCAAAACTAAAATACAAGAGCTATATTTTAAGAGGTAATTCGGAAAAAATAGAACAAGTTAGAGACCTATTATCCAAACATGATATATCTAGTCATCCAGCCTCAAAAAAAACTGTTAAAGCGTATGATTATAGTTCAAAAAAATATAAATCGATAAAAACAACTGCAAAAGATTGGGTTATAACCACAAATCAACCAAAAGGAAAAATGGTAAAAGTTTTGTTTGAACCTGAAACAAAACTAACAGACTCTTTAACCTACGACATTACAGCCTGGAGTATACCATACGCTTATGGATTGGAAGGGTTTGCTTCAGAAGAATCCTTTGAACTTAAAAATGATGATGTAATTGTTCCTGAAAGTTCAAAATTAAATAAAATTAATACATCAGCTTATGCTTATTTAGCCAAGTGGCAAACTGTTAACGATGCTCAATTTTTAGGTGATTTATTAGAACAAGGATTAAATATTCGTTTTAATGCTACTGATTTTTCTATTGAAGGAAATAACTATAAAAAAGGAACCTTAATTATTATGCGAGGAGAAAATTCTCATATCCATAATTTTGATGAAGTTATTGTTGAAATTGCCAATAGAATACATAAAATAGTTATTCCTGTAAAATCTGGTTTCGTCGATTCTGGAGCTGATTTTGGATCTAATAAAGTTTCTTTAGTGAAAAGAAAAAATATCTCGGTTTTATCTGGTGAAGGAACTTCATCCTTAGGATTTGGTGAAATCTGGCACTTTTTTGAAACGCAATTAAATTATCCTTTAAATATTTTAAAGGCAAATAATTTAAACCGCTATAACCTATCTAAATATCATGTTCTTATACTTCCTAATGGTTATAGAGCCAATAAAGATAGACTTAAAATATTGTCTAAATATGTTTCTGATGGAGGTACTATTATTGGGGTTGGAAGTGCGTTAAATAATTTTGCTGACAACGAAGAATATTCTCTTAAATCAAAAAATCAAGATGATAAAGAAGAAATTAATTTTACGCCATACAACCAACGAAAACAATCTTACATTTCTTCAAACATTACTGGTAGTATCTTTAAAAGTAAAGTTGATAATACTCATCCATTGGCTTTTGGATATAAAAGCAATTACAATAGTTTAAAGTTAAGTGGTAAATCTTACCAACTTCTAAATGAAGGAATAAACGTAGCTTACTTTTCGAAAGACGCTGAGAAAGTTTCTGGATTTGCAGGTTATAAAGCAATGAAAGAAATTCCTAATTCTTTACTTTATGGAATAGAATATAAAGGAAGAGGTAAAATAATATATATGGTTGACAATCCTTTATTCAGATCATTTTGGGAAAATGGAAAACTGTTTTTTGCAAATGCTGTATTTCTGAATTAATAGAAACCGGTTTAAAACAAAAAAAGCGAGCATCTGCTCGCTTTTATTTTCTTCTATTTTTATAAAATTATACCGGTTCTCCGTATAAATCAAATTCTGTTGCTGATGTAATTTTCACATTCGCAAATTTTCCAACTTGTACATAATGCTTTGTAGCGTCAATTAAAACTTCATTATCTACATCAGGTGAATCAAATTCAGTTCTACCAACAAATTGATTTCCATCTTTTCTATCGATAATCACTTTATAAATCTTATCTACCTTTTCCTGATTTAGTTCAAATGAAACCTGACTTTGAATATCCATAATATCATTTACACGTTGTTGCTTTACGTCTTCAGGCACATCATCAACTAAATCAGCAGCTGTTGTATTTTCTTCATGCGAATATGCAAAAGCTCCTAAACGCTCAAATCTCATTTCAGCAACCCAATCTTTTAATTCTTGAAAAGCTTCTTCAGTTTCACCAGGATATCCAACAATAAGAGTTGTTCGAATTGCCATATCTGGTACAGACTTTCTAAACTCCTTAATTAAATTGGTAGTTTTCTCATGAGAAGTTCCTCTTTTCATTGATTTTAGAATCTCATCATTGATATGCTGAAGAGGAATATCCAAATAATTACAAACCTTAGGTTCATTATGAATTACTTCTAAAACATCTAATGGAAATCCGGTTGGAAACGCATAATGTAAACGAATCCATTCAATTCCTTCAATCTTCGCCAATTCCTTCAATAAATCAGCCAAAGCTCTTTTCTTATAAATATCTAGTCCGTAATAAGTTAAATCCTGAGCAATTAGAATTAATTCTTTAATTCCTTTTTTAGCCAACTTGGTTGCTTCAATTACTAAATTTTCAATTGGTGTAGAAACGTGTTTCCCTCTCATTAAAGGAATAGCACAAAAAGAACATGGTCTATCACAACCTTCCGCAATCTTTAAATACGCATAGTGCGTAGGTGTTGTTGTTAAACGTTCACCTACAAGCTCATGCTTATAATCTGCTTCTAATACTTTTAATAAGTTTGGTAAATCATGTGTTCCAAAATATTCATCAACATCTGGAATTTCCTTCTGTAAATCTGGCTTATAACGTTCACTTAAACAACCTGAAACATAAACTCTATCAACTTCACCAGATTCCTTCTTATTTACATAATGTAATATTGTATTGATAGACTCTTCTTTTGCATCACCAATAAAACCACATGTATTAATTACAACAATATTACCATCATCATTTTCATCTTCATGAACTACATTCTTATCATTAGCTTTTAACTGCCCCATTAAAACTTCACTATCGTAAACATTTTTAGAACACCCTAAAGTAACCACATTGATTTTATTTTCTTTCTTTGATTTAGTTCTCATCTTCTTTATTTAAGGATTGCAAAAGTACTACTTTTCAATTTTATAGCAATACATAAGTTAAACTCTTTATTTATAACCATCTAAACACTACCTCCTATTTTATCTATCATAAAAAAACCTCTCATATTACAACATATAAGAGGTCTATTTATATCTTTTATTGAATGTTTAGTTAAAAAATGAATCTACAAACTCTAATTTATTAAACACTTGTAAATCATCAACCCCTTCACCAACACCAATATACTTAACAGGTATTTGAAACTGATCTGAAATTCCAATAACAACACCACCTTTTGCTGTACCATCCAATTTTGTAACTGCCAATGAACTAACTTCTGTAGCTTTGGTAAATTGTTTTGCTTGTTCAAATGCATTTTGACCAGTTGAACCATCTAACACTAATAAAACCTCATGTGGTGCATCTTCTACAACCTTTTGCATAACACGTTTTATTTTTGTTAATTCATTCATTAAATTTACTTTGTTATGTAATCTTCCAGCGGTATCAATTATCACAACATCTGCATCTTGAGCAACTGCCGATTTTAAAGTATCATATGCCACAGATGCTGGGTCACTTCCCATATCTTGTCTTACAATAGGTACATCAACTCTATCAGCCCAAACTTGTAATTGATCAATGGCAGCAGCCCTAAAAGTATCGGCAGCTCCTAAAACAACTTTTTTACCTGATTTCTTAAATTGAGAAGCCAATTTTCCAATTGTAGTAGTTTTACCAACTCCATTAACTCCAACAACCATTATTACATAAGGTTTTTTATTTTCAGGAACTGAAAACTCAGTTTCATTACCCAAATTTGTTTCGGCTAATAAACTTGCAATTTCTTCCCTTAAAATAGCATTTAATTCATCTGTCCCAAGATATTTATCCTTTGCAACACGTGCTTCAATTCTATCAATAATTTTTAAAGTAGTTTCAACACCAACATCTGATGATACTAAAACTTCCTCTAAATTATCAAGTACATCATCATCAACTTTCGTTTTACCTGCAACGGCTTTTGATAATTTTGTGAAAAAAGATGATTTACTTTTTTCTAAACCTTTATCTAAGGTTTCTTTTTTTTCTTTTGAAAAAATTCTTTTAAATAAACTCATTTTTTACAAATTTACATTGTTATATAAAAAAGAAAAGCTACCCCCAAAATATTGAAAGTAGCTTTGATATGTATTTTAGAACAAGTATTATTTTTTGCTCAAAAATTCTTTTACCTGTTTAGGATCCATAATAGACTCAACAAATGTGTAAGCTCCTGATTTTGGAGACTTAACCATTTTTATAGCCTTAGTTAATCTTTTTGATCCAGTCTGTAATGATGCTACTGCTTTCTTTGCCATGGTCCTATATTATTTAATTTCTTTATGAACTGTCATTTTCTTCAAGATAGGATTGAATTTTTTAATTTCCATTCTATCAGGAGTATTCTTTTTATTCTTCGTAGTAATATATCTAGAAGTACCTGCTTTTCCAGTTGCTTTATGCTCTGTGCATTCTAAAATTACTTGGATTCTATTTCCTTTAGTCTTTGCCATTACCTATTATTATTTTTTTAAGAAACCTTTTTCTCTAGCTTCTTTTATGACAGCTGAGATTCCTAATTTATTAATATTCTTTAAAGCCGATGTAGCTACTTTTAAAGTAATCCATTTATCTTCTTCAGGAATATAAAAACGCTTTTTTATTAAATTCGCGTCAAATTTTCTTTTAGTTCTATTTAATGCGTGAGAAACATTGTTCCCAACCATTGCTTTTTTTCCAGTAAGTTCACAAACTCTTGACATATTCTGTACCTTTTTAGTATATTCTCAAAACGAGATGCAAAATTAAATTTTTATAACTTAATACACAAACTTATTTCACTAGTTTTTTAAAATTTCTTTTTTCAACATTTCTAATGCTTTAATTGAAGCACGTTCAATTACCTTTTCTCGCGGCCTTCCAAAATTAAATTCTTGCGAAATAATTCCGTTTTTTGAAGCAATTGCAATAAAAACTACCCCAGCCGTCTTATCAGTCAGATCAGTAGTAGGGCCAGCATTTCCGGTAGTTGCAATGGCATAATCAGAATTAAATTTATTCTGAATACCCTTCGCCATAGCTTCTGCAACCTGAGCACTCACTACTGAGTGATTAACTATTATTTTCTCTTCAACATTTAACTCTTTAATTTTAACAAAAGCTTGATATGCTACGATAGATCCTAAAAAATAATTTGAAGATCCGGGTACAGATGTAATAATTTTGGCAATATTACCTCCTGTACAACTCTCTGCAGTTACTAATGATTGCTTTTTTTCTTTCAAGATTCTTCCAATTACTACTTCTAAAGATTCGTTTTCATCAAAGCCCTCAATAATATCTGGAATAATTTTAAGCAAAAATTCTACTTGTTTTTCAATTCCTTTCTGCAACTTCTCTAAATTATCACCTTTTGCAGTTAAACGCAATCGTAATTTCCCATATGCAGGCAAATAAGCTAATTTTATAAAGTCTGGAAGATTATCTTCCCAATCTTCAATTCTTTCTGCTACCATGCTTTCTCCCATACCATATGTAAGAATTGTTTTATGAACTATATATGGCAAATGAAAAGTGCTTTTCAATTTAGGAATAACCTGTTCAGCCATTAATCCTTTCATTTCATTTGGTACTCCTGGAAGAGAAATAACTACTTTCTGCTTGTCAGTAAACCACATTCCTGGCGCAGTACCATAATTATTTTTTAACACAATACATTTTGAAGGGACTAATGCCTGATTTTTATTTATTTCGGTAAAAGGATAATTTATTTCAGCAAACATTTGCTTAATATCATTTAACACCTCATTATTTAAAACCAACTCATCATTAAAATATTCAGCTAAGGTAAGTTTTGTTATATCATCTTTAGTAGGACCTAAACCACCAGTTACTATGACAATATCAGCATTTAATTGAGCTTCTCTAACTGCTTTTAATATGTGCTGCCTATCATCTTGAATTGATGTTATTTGATAAATACTAACACCTATTTTATTTAATTCAGTGGCTATCCATTTTGAATTTGAATCTAATATTTGACCTATTAAAATTTCATCACCAATTGTAATAATTTCTGCATTCATTTTCTTTTAGAATATTTTATGATAAATATAGTCATTGCCACGCAACCTTTCACCTAATTTCACATCTATTTTATATATCATAATCACTTAAAAACCCGAGCATTACATGGTTTTAAACACTACTTTAACAGATAACGATTTTTTAAATGAAATTGTTAATTGCACTTTGAGTCCGGAATTATTTACTCATGAAGCACAATTACGATTATCATGGATATTAATTAACAAGTACGGATTAGAAGTTGCGACACTCAAAAACTGTAAAATAAAGGAACGTTATTTTATAAAAGCATTAAATAATAACAAGTTCAATCTTCCCTTAACTAAAGCATATACCGAAATTCTACATTTTTTCATGGAATCATCTCAATCTAAAGATTTTGAGAAATTACTTAGGGAGTTTCCACGTTTAAAATTTCATTTTAAAAATTTAGTTAAAACTCATTATGGGTATAATATTTTAAAAGAGCATAGAACTAAAGAATTAGATTCTTTAAATCCTACACTCTATTCTTTTTAAATATTTATTTAATTTTTATTGAAAACATTTCTTGGTCTTGAATTTTACCAAGTAATATATCATTTTCATTAACTTTCCCTACACCTGCAGGTGTTCCGGTAAATAATACGTCTCCTTTTTTTAATGTAAAAAATTGAGATACATACGCAATCAATTCATCCATTTTCCAAAGCATGGCGTTTGTATTACCATCCTGAACTAGTTCATTGTTTTTATGCAGTGAAAATTTCAGGTTATTTAAATCCCCTAATTTTTCTTTTGGAATGAAGTTGCTAATGACTGCACTTCCATCAAAACCTTTTGCTTTTTCCCAAGGTAACCCCTTCTTTTTACAATTATCTTGAATATCTCTTGCTGTAAAATCTATCCCCAACCCAATTTCATCATAATATTTATGAGCAAATTTTTCATCTATAAATTTACCCACCTTATTAATTTTCACCAATACTTCTACTTCATAATGAATATCACTTGAAAAAGGTGGTATAAAAAATGGTTGATTTTTAATTAATACTGCAGAATCTGGTTTTAAAAATATAACTGGATTCTCTGGTTTTTCATTTGCCAATTCTTCAATATGTTTGGCATAGTTTCTACCAATACAAATAATTTTCATAGTACTGAATTATGATTTTAAATTTAATTTTATACCGTATACAGCTACTAAGGAATCCATTTTTTTTCAAAATTAGGCTTACGTTTCTCTAAAAAAGCATTTCTACCTTCCTCTGCCTCTTCTGTCATATAAGCCAACCTAGTTGCTTCTCCTGCAAAAACCTGTTGACCAACCATACCATCATCTGTAAGATTCATAGCAAATTTCAACATTTTAATTGAAGTTGGAGATTTTGCTAAAATTTCCTGAGCCCATTCATAAGCAGTATCTTCCAACTCTTCATGAGGAATAACAGCATTTACCATTCCCATTTCATATGCCTCCTGAGCTGAATAATCTCTACCTAAGAAAAATATTTCACGAGCCTTTTTTTGACCTACCATTTTTGCCAAATATGCAGAACCATATCCACCATCAAAACTAGTAACATCAGCATCTGTTTGTTTAAAAATAGCATGTTCTTTACTTGCTAAAGTTAAATCACAAACAACATGTAAACTATGTCCTCCTCCTACAGCCCATCCAGGAACAACTGCAATAACAGCTTTTGGCATAAAACGAATTAATCGTTGAACTTCTAATATATTTAAACGGTGATATCCATCCTCTCCAACATACCCTTGGTGTCCTCTTGCTTTTTGATCTCCACCACTACAAAATGAATAAATTCCATCTCTTGAAGATGGTCCTTCAGCTGATAACAATACTACTCCAATTGATGTATCTTCATTTGCATCATAAAAAGCTTCATATAATTCTTTCGTAGTTTTAGGTCGAAAAGCATTTCTCACATCTGGTCTATTGAAAGCAATACGTGCTACTCCATTACATTTTTTATAAGTAATATCTTCAAATTCCTTGACTGTTTTCCAATTTATTTCTTTCATTTCAATAAAATTTATGCGTAAAAATAAATTATTTTCATGGTATATGAAATTAATACTCTTAATAAAAATATGATGCTTTTTTGAATATTAAGTCAATAATTATTTTCAAAATGAATTATTAAGCGAATGCTATTATTTACAAACCTTAAATTAACTATGATAATTCACTTTTCTTTAACATTTTAACATAACTGTTAACATATTTTTTTAGTTACATTTGGGAGATTAAAAAACAAACTATGAATAAAAAAAGACTCATAATTATTGCAATTTCAGTAATTGTTTTAATTATCGCCTATTCTTTTTACAGCAAAAAGAGTAATGAAAATGTTTCTATCACTACAAAAGTCATCAAACAAAATTTTGTAAATGAAGTCATTACTTCCGGAGAAGCTCAATCAACCAGTTTAACAAAAATTAACGGCCCTAGTTCATTAAGAAAATTTAGACTTAGAGATGTTAAAATTCAAGATTTAGTTGCTGAAGGTACAATTGTTAAAAAAGGTGATTATGTTGGTAGATTAAATCCTGCAGAAGTAAATGAGCAAATTATTGATGCACGTTTAAATTTAGAAACCGCTCAATCTAAATATACACAACAACAACTTGACACTACCCTATCACTTAAACAGGAGCGTAATGGAATAAAGGATTTGATGTTTGAAATTGAAGAGTCTAAGTTAGAATTAAAGCAATCAACTTATGAACCACCTGCTTCCATAAAAAAAATAGAAAATAATATTGAAAAATCTCAAAGAGATTTAAAAGAAAAAAAAGAGAATTATTCCATTAAAAAGCGACAAGCAAATGCCAAAATGGTTGAAGTTGGAACCGAAGTATCAAAAATTGAAAAAAAATTGAACGCTTTGTTAGAACTTCAAAAATCATTCACCATTTATTCTGAAGTTAATGGTATGGTAACCTATGTTAAAAATTGGGATGGTACTAAAAGGAAAGTTGGATCATCAATTAGCCCTTGGGATCCTGCAATTGCAAGTTTACCAGACTTAACTAAGATGGAGTCAAAAACCTTTACAAATGAAGTTGATATTAGAAAAATTAAAAAAGACTTACCTGTTACAGTTGGTTTTGACGCATTTCCTGACATCGAATTGGAAGGAGTTGTTACAAGTGTAGCCAATGTTGGAGAAAACAAACGAGGTTCAGATATAAAAGTGTTTCAAATATTAATAAAACTTAACAGTACCAACGATAATATACGACCAGGAATGACTACTTCTAATAGAATATTAACCTATAAAGAAGATAATGTACTAACAATTCCATTAGAATCGGTTTTTGCAAAAGATTCAATTAGCTATGTTTATTTGAAATCTGGCTTTTCAATCAACAAAAAACAAATTGAACTTGGAAAATCTAACAACGATATAGTTATAGTTAAAAAAGGTCTGGAAGAAAATGATGTAATCTATTTGAGTAAACCTGAAGATACTGATGATAAAAGTATAACGCTATTAAAATAAACTAATGATAGATAAAATACTTTTAGAAAAGCTAAAATCAAATTTTAGTGAAGCTTATAGGGTTGTAAAAACTAACAAAGTAAGGACTTTTTTAACTGCATTGGGTATTATTTTTGGAGTTGCTTCAGTAATAACAATGCTTGCAATAGGAAATGGAGCAGAAAAAGAAATTCTATCTCAATTAGAATTAGTTGGTGTAAATAATATTGTAATTACTCCAATACCTGATGAAGATGGTAATTCAGAAGATGAATCAAATGAAGATGGTGCTTTTGAATCAAAAAAAATATCCAAAGGCCTAGACTTATTAGATGTTCAAAGCATTGCTAATAATATTCCAACGGTAAAAACCATAAGTCCTGAAATAATTTTAGACACTTATGTTATTAATAACGGAAGACAAAACTCAGTTAAACTTATTGGAGTAACTCCTTCGTTTTTTCAGATTTCCAACATTCAGCTTGAAAAGGGTAAAAACTTTTCTAAATTTCAATCCATTAATTCATTACCTGTATGTGTTATTGGTAAAAAAGTTGAAAAAAAATTATTTCCCGGTGAAAGTGCTTTAGGTAAACAAATTAAAGTTAAAGATGTTTGGCTTCAAGTAATTGGGGTTATAGAAGAAAAATTGATTTCTGATAAAGCTCAGGAAAACTTAGGTATTCGAGATTTAAATCAGGATATTTATATTCCAATAAGAACATTTTTAGTACGCTATAAAGATCGAAAAATTATTAGTGATAAACCTCTAAATTTTGGCGGTGGAATGATTATAATGGGAGGTCAAGACAATGGTCCTAAAAAAAGAATAGCCCGAGGAAATTACCACCAAATTGATAAATTAACTGTACAGGTTTCAAATTCTAATGAGTTAAAAGCAACTGCTGAAATTTTAAGTAGAATGCTTAAGAGAAAACACAATGATGTATTGGATTTTGAAATTACCATTCCTATCCAACTATTAAAACAACAACAAAAAACAAAGCAAATTTTTAATATTGTGTTAAGTATTATTGCCGCCATTTCATTACTAATTGGTGGAATTGGGATTATGAATATTATGTTAGCTTCAGTTTTAGAACGAACCAAGGAAATTGGTATTGTTAGAGCTATTGGTGCCACACAAGAAGATGTTATTCTTCAATTTTTATCAGAATCCGTATTAATTAGTGTTGGAGGAGGAATTATGGGAATCTTCCTTGGAATATTAGGAGCCTATATTATTCAATTTGCGACCGGAATAGAAACAATACTTTCATTTAACTCTATAATACTATCCTTTTTTGTTGCGATATTTATTGGTTTAATTTTTGGAATCGCTCCCGCCAGAGCAGCTGCTAAAAAACGACCAATTGAAGCAATTAGAGATGAGTAAAACATTTTACTAAAGTGTAAGGAAATTCAGGTTTCAATAATTTATTTAATTCAAACAAATGAAAAAGATCATATTAACAATTATCATCATATTTCCATTGATAATTTCTGGGCAATCAAAACAAATAACCTTAAATGATGCTATTAAATTAGCTCAAAGTAAATCTCCAGAATATAAAATTAATTTAAATAAAAATCAGGCAAGCTATTGGCGATTTAAAAACTATAAAGCAAGTTTTTTACCTCAGTTCAAATTAAGAGCTACTTTACCCGAATTTTCAAAATCAACAAGAAGAATTACCAATGATTTAGGTGAAGATATTTTTGTTAATCAAAACCAATCTAGAATTGATGGTGGCTTGTCAATATCGCAAAACATACCATATACTGGTGGGACTCTTTCAATAAATTCACAATTAGATAAAATTAATATTTATGGAAACAATAGTAGTTCGGGATATTCTGTCACCCCATTTTCTGTAAGTTACTATCAGAATTCTCTTTTTTACAACGCGTTTAGATGGGACAAAAAAATTGAGCCGCTATATTTTGAAGAATCTAAGAAAGATTTTGTTGAGAATATGGAAAATATTTCTTTAAATACCTGTGTAAAATATTTCAACTTATTAGGAGCTCAATCGCAATTAAAAATTGCTCAGAAGAATTTGTCCAATCAAGATACTTTATTCAAAATAGCACAAGGTAGATTTAGAATGGGGAAAATTGCAGAAAATGATTTACTTCAAATGGAACTTGCTCTTTTAAATTCAAGAAATAAAGTAACTACTAATACTATTTCATTAAAAAGAGCTTCTCAAAATTTAGCTCGATATTTAGAATTAGATACGGAAAACATCGAATTATCAACACCTGAAGGATTGGTTGATTTCCCTGTAGAACTAAACAAGGCTCTAAAAGAAGCCTATTCTAACAGAAAATCTGTTGTCGAATTTCGTAGAAAAAGACTTGAAGCTGAAAAAGAATTAGCGCGAGTAAAGGGAAGTAATAAGATAAAATTAGGCTTAAACGCAAATTTTGGGATATCTCAACAAGGTGAAATCTTTAACGAGTTATTTGAAAACTATAACAAGCAGCAATATTTTTCTGCATCCTTAGAAATTCCATTATTCGATTGGGGAGTATCTAAATCTAAACGTAAAATGGCAGAAGCAAATTTAGATTTAGTAAAAAACAATATTGAGCAGGAAAATCAGGCTTTTGAACAAGAAATTACCTTGCATACTATGAACTGGGCAAATCAAAGAACTTTCTTAAAAACTTCAGAAAAGGCTCAGGAAATAGCTATTAAAAGGTATGAAATAACCAAGAAAAGATACATTATTGGAAAAATTACTATTACAGATTTAAATTTAGCTCAAGAAGAAAAAGATAAAGCTGTACTTCAGTATATAAAATCTTTAGAAAAATTTTGGGTAGATTATTATACCTTAAGAAGGTTAACATTATTCGATTTTATAAAAAATAAAAAAATTGAAATGGATGATATTTTATTTGAATAAAATATTTTTTTACAATTTAATTATTTTGTGATCATATGATTATCTAAATCAACTAATATTTTAGAATTACAATAATACACTTAAAACTATTATTCCTTTATGTTATAAAGCTTTTGGAAACTAGGAATTATAAATAAAGTCGTAATTTTGTAACGTTTTAAACGACAAATGTGGTTAAACGCTTAATAACTAACTAAATGAGAGTAATTCCTTCTGACTATAAAAAAAGTACAGATCTGCCTTTAAAGCTTAAAATTAGTTTTGAACCTGTATTTCAGCACCTTGAAAAAATTGCTGAGGATGATGGAAATTATTTGCAACCTTCAGCTTCAAAATTATTAGATGAATACCAAGATCTTACCATTTTAAGAGATGGATTTGAAGATTTCAACAATTTAAACAAATACCATAAGGAAATTAACAAGGTACTTGATGTTTTATTTCCTGATTTATTACAATCAAATGAAATAAAAGCAGCTAGTATTCCTTTTGAGTTTACAACGTTTAAATTGTCAAAACGATTTCAGCAAATTTTAGACAATGCCGGAGAAAATTATAAATTTAAACTTCGAAATTTTGATGAGTCCAACATTTATATTTTAGCTTGTACTTTTATTTTAGCTTATTGTTATAATGTTAAAATTGATTTTAGAAGACCTTTTTATTTTGATATTCCCGATATAAATACGGGTTTAACTAAACATTACAGAACCTTATTTAATGGAGATTTCTTCACTGTTAAACCTCTAAAAAACACAATTCCAATTACTGATGAAGATGTTAAAGTACTTCTTGACAACTTTAATAATATTGATATTTGGAAAGAAAAATTTCCTCCAAACAGTTACGAGTTCAAAGGGTTTGGGATTATGAATTTGTTTGATGTTACTGCAGATCAAGCTATAACAAACCTTAAAGAAAATTTAATTCGAAAAGATCAAGATGGGTTTGAAGGATTAGAACAAAGCATTTCAAATTTATTTGGATCTACTACTCTAAAATTGGGATTCGCAACCTACCACTCAAATGATAATGGTGTTCAATTTAAAAATTACAAAGACGAAAAAAGTTTTATCCAATTAGCCGACTGCACTTCAAAAGAATGCAAAGGTTTTTTCTGTGATGGGATTATAGATAAGGTTTTTAAAAAACATGAATTAGTTGCTATTTCTGATATTGAAGAATATGGTAAAAACACTAACTATAATGGTTTTTACAATGTATTAAAAAGTCAAAATATTAAAAGTATTATTTTAGTTCCTCTTAAACTGAATGAAGATTCTTTAGGAGTTTTAGAATTAGTATCTACTAATACATATGAATTAAACTCTATTAACGCCTATAAACTTAAAGATGTTATTCCTGTATTTAAGGTAGCTGTTAAACGATATATGGAAGAGTTTGAAAACAAACTTGAATCTGTAATCCAAGAAAATTATACCTCTCTTCATCCTACGGTAAAATGGAAATTTTATGATCGTGCTGAAGAATATTTATTTCAATCTCAGGTTTCAAATAAGTCTAATATCAATTTAAAAGATATCATTTTTGAAAATGTCATACCCTTATATGGACAAAGTGATATTAAGGGTTCATCTGTAGCAAGAAATTCAGCTATTCAGGCAGATTTAGTAAAACAATTAAATTTAGCTTCTGACGTAATTAGAAAAGCTTATAAATTATATAACTTACCAATTTACAATGATTTATTGTACAGAATTGATGAGTGTTTACATAATATTAAGAATGGATTAAATTCTGGTGATGAAGTTGGTTTAACCGACTTTTTGAAAAAAGATATTTATCCAGTTTTCAACCATTTAAAAGCTCTAGATTCAGAACTAAAAGAAGATATAGCTCAATATATGAGTTATATTGATTCTGAACTTCATGTAGTTTATGATAAACGAAAGAAATATGAAGAAAGTGTAAACACATTAAATGAAGAATTAGCTAAGTTTATTGACACCAAACAAATTGAAGCTCAAAATATGTTTCCACATTATTTTGAACGCTACAAAACAGATGGTATAGATTACAACATGTATATTGGGCAATCTTTAGTTAAAAATAACACTTATAACGAGATGTACTTGAATAATCTTAGGTTATGGCAATTACAGTTAATGTGTGAGGTTGAAAACATTGCTTTTAATTTAAAAAACAAATTAGAGCATCCTTTGGAAATAACTTCTCTAATATTAGTTCATAATACACCTCTTTCTATAAAATTTAGAATGGATGAAAAACGTTTTGATGTTGATGGAGCTTACAACATTAGATATGAAATAATTAAAAAACGTATTGATAAAATTCATATAAAAAATACGACTGAAAGATTAACTCAACCTGGCAAAATCTCTATTGTTTACAGCCAAAATAAAGATGCCTCTGAATACATGAAATATATTAAATACTTACAATCAAATAAGTGTTTAAATGAAACCGTTGAAAATTTAGACTTGGAAGATCTACAAGGAATCTCAGGTTTAAAAGCCTTAAGAGTTGGTGTTAACTATGAAAATTTACCTGACAAAAACATCACATTAGATGTAATAATGGATGTTGTTAATAACGATACGTTGAATTAATATCTTTTAAAATTCATAACCGGCATTTTGCATCATTTCAAAGGTAATAACAAAAGCTATAACAGAAATAATTATTCCTACCATAAAAATAGTGTAGGCAATTCTTAACAACCTGTATTTTTTTTCTAGAACTATTCCTAAAAAGTACAAATCCTTCATTAAGGTTTTATACAAATAATCTCTATCGGCCATAAGTTCACTCATTCCTTGCTGAAAATCTTCTAATTTCATTTTATGAAAATTTCCAAAAAACAATAAATTAACTTTTTTATTTTCAACATCTTCTTGGGTGAATTTTCCTGAAGTTACCTTTGGACGCGTGGATAAAATGGAATAAACCATAGTTAATACGGTAATAAATAAGAAAAATAAGGTTGGATATATTAAATATGAATTATCAGGCTTATCTAATTTCGGAAATAAATTAGATAACGCAATAGATAAAATAATAGCACTAACTGACAGTAAAATATTTGCTTTTGTATCGGCAATATCACTTAATTTTATGTGATTTTTTAAGGTTACCCTGTACATAGTTTCAATCCCTCTTTCAGGTCGTTCATCCTTGGCTTTTTTTCGTTTAAGTTCGGCTTTTTTCAGCTTATTTTTCTGAAGTATTTCTTCATTTTTTGCAATAGCCTTTTTTCTATCCTTTTGAACTTTTATCCAATTCTCAGATTTCTGAGCCGTTAACTTATTGTATGCGTAATCTGTAAAATATTTGTGTCCTGAAAGAAATTTATCATTTTCATTATACCACTCAATAGTCGTTAGTTCTTTACCACATAATATTTCAAACTCACTTCGTAACAAATTAGATTTTTCTTTAAAATCTTCTGCTCCTAAATGATATAAATCGGCATCACATATAATCTCCTCCAATTTATTTGAGGGTTTTTGTGGCACTTTAGTAGCTCCTATTATATTGCAAATAGCAGCTATTTTATCTTCTGGATATCCTTTTTTATTTAAAAATTCTTTGGCTATTAGCTTACTCTTTTCTTCATGATTTTCGTATCCATTAATAAACCCCGTATCATGAAACCATGCCGCTAGCAACAATAATTCCATATCACTTTTTTTTATTTTTTCGGCAAGTGCTATTTCATCTGCGGCTTCCACAACCTGCAAGGTATGTTCAAAATTATGGTAAACAACTTGTGAAGGAAGAGAACTTTTTAACAGGTTAAAAACATAACTTTTTGCTTCCTTCAAAATTTCATTTTCTAACATATCTAAAAATTAAAGTGAAATCAAAAGTACATAATTTTACGTACTTTTAACCCTTTATAACTTAAACAAATAAATAATGAGTAGATTTTTTAGCTACATTCTTTTATCATTCTTTTTCAGCTTTTTATACAGTGGTTGTGCTTCTTACAACATTCAAACTGAAAAATTTATAAACGATGCTACTTTTGAAAACTCAGAATCTAATTATGAAATAGATCATACCTTTTATTTAATAGGTGATGCTGGTAATGCTAAGCTTGGAAAAGATTTAAAACATTTTAGATTGCTAAAAAAAGAATTATTAACTGCTTCTAAAAATTCAACTGTCTTATTTTTAGGAGACAACCTATATGAAAAAGGATTACCAAAAAAGGATCATCCGAAAAGAAAACTATCAGAGCATCGATTAAATGCACAAATTGATTTGGTTAAAACTTTTAAAGGCCAACCTATCTTTATTCCAGGAAATCACGACTATTACAATAATGGAATAAAAGGGTTAAAAAGAGAGGAGAATTATATTAAAAAGAAATTAAATGATAAAAATGCTTTTTTACCTCAAGATGGATGTCCATTAAAAAAAATAAATATTTCTGAAGAGGTTGTTTTAATTATTGTTGATACGCAATGGTATTTAGAAAACTGGGATGACAACCCAACAATGAACGATAATTGTGACATAAAATCCAGACATCACTTTTTTGAGGAATTTGAAAGTCTAATTAAAAAGAATGAAACAAAAACTACTATAATTGCACTTCATCACCCAATGTTTAGCAATGGATCTCATGGCGGACAATATTCATTTAAACAACAGTTTTATCCTGCAAATAATAAATTTCCTTTACCAGTTTTAGGAACTTTAGCTAATTTAATTAGAAAGACAAGTGGAATATCCCCTCAGGATATGATGAATCCATTTTATCAGGAATTGAAAAAAAGAATAGTTACTCTTTCTCAAAAATCTGAAAAAGTAATTTTTGTTTCTGGTCATGAACATAATTTACAGTACATAGTAAAAGAAAACAAGCCTCAAATAGTAAGTGGATCGGGATCAAAAACGTCTCCATCAAGATTAATCAATGGTAGTAAATTCTCATATGGTGGATTAGGTTACGCAAAATTAGTCGTATTTAAAAACGGAGCATCTTGGGTTTATTATTTCAACGAATTAAATGGAAAAAAGAATTTACTTTTTAAAACTCAAGTTCATAAACCAACAAAAATTAATAAAAAATATCACTTTAGTGACAACAATCCAAAAACAGTAAAAGCATCTATATATTCAGAAAATGAAGTTTCAAAAGGTAGGTTATTTAAAGGTTTATGGGGAAAACATTATCGCAAATATTATGGTACAAAAGTTACTGCTCCTACAGTAAATATTGACACATTATTTGGGGGCTTAACCCCAATTAGAAAAGGTGGAGGAAATCAATCACGTTCTTTACGATTAATTGATTCAAATGGAAAAGAATTTGTCATGAGGGCCTTGCGTAAAAGTGCCACACAATATTTACAAGCTGTCGCTTTTAAAGATCAATATATTGAAGGACAATTTGACAATACCTATACAGAGAGTCTATTACTAGACATTTATACCACAGCACACCCCTACGCTCCTTTCACAATAGGAAAATTAGCGGATGCTGTAGATATTTATCATACCAACCCTACATTATATTACATTCCAAAACAAAATGCATTAAAACATTTCAATGAAGATTTTGGTGATGAACTATATATGATTGAAGAACGCGCTACTTCAGGACATGGTGATGTTAAAAGTTTTGGTTATTCAAATAAGTTAATTAGTACAATTGATTTATTAAAAAAGCTTAGAAAATCTGACAATATTGAAGTTGATGAAAACTCATATATAAGAGCTAGGCTTTTTGATATGCTTATTGGAGATTGGGACAGGCACGAAGACCAATGGAGATGGGCAGAGTTTAAAAAAGGAAATAAAAAAATTTACAGACCAGTCCCTAGAGATAGAGATCAGGCTTTTTCTAAATATGATGGTTTCATTTTAGGGTTTATAACTCGTGCAATTCCAGCATTAAAATTAATGCAGGTATACGACGATGAAATGAGAAATGTAAAATGGTTTAATTTGGAACCTTATCCTTTAGATATAGCTTTGATAAATGAGGCAACAATAAAAAACTGGATAGATCAAGCTCATTTTATTCAAGAAAATATTACCGATGAAGTAATTAATGCAGCTTTCAATCAAATGCCAAAAGAAGTGAACGATAAAACCATTTCTGAAATTAAAAAAAAGCTAAAAGGCAGACTTAAAAACTTAGTTGAAATTACAAAAACTTACCACAAACACTTTGCAAAATACGCTGTAGTCAAAGGAAATGATAAAGATAATTGGTTTGATATTGAACGATTAGAAAATGGCAAAACCTCTATTAAAGCTTATAATATTAAAAAGAATAAAAAAGGTTCTCTATTTTTTGAAAAAGTATATTCCAAATCTGACACAAAAGAAATTTGGGTTTATGGATTAGATGATAAAGATGTTTTTAAGGTTGCAGGTGTAAAAAATAAATTAATCCCAATAAGACTTATAGGTGGTCAAAACAATGATGAATATATAATTGAAAATGGCAAAAGAGTTTCTATATATGATTATAAAACTAAAAAGAATACTTTTCAAACAAACAATGGAAAGTTGAACTTATATAATGATTACGAAGCTAACTCTTACAATTACAAAAAATTAAAATATAGTCAAAATCAATTAATTCCTTTAATAGGTTCAAATCCTGATGATGGTTTCAAAATTGGTATAAATAATATTTTTACTATTTATGGTTTTGAAAGAAATCCATTTTCTCAACAGCACACTCTTCATGCTGCTTATTTCTATGCGAATAATGGTTATGATATCAGATATAAAGCTGAGTTTGCCAATATTTTTAATAAATGGAATTTCTTATTAGAAACAGAATATACGAGTCCAAATTACACAGTAAATTACTTCGGTTTTGGTAATGAATCTATTAATTATGAAGACAATTATGGAGATGATTATCATAGAGTAAGACTTAGTACTTATGCCGCTTTTCCATCATTGAAATGGCAAGGTAGAATGGGAGCACAATTTAAAATTGGAGCAATAATTAACAGTATTGAAGTTGAGCCAACCAAAGACAGATTCATAAACACCTTTTATACTGGATTAGATCAAAGAAAAACATTTGCTGGTGCAAGGATTTCTTACGCATATGAAAACTATGATAACAAAGCATTACCAACCACAGGAATGTCTGTTTCCTTAGACTCCGGGTGGATGTCAAATATTAGAAGTTCAGATGAAAATCATATGTATATAACTCCTGCTATTAGTTTTAACCATAAAATTTCATCTTCTGGTAGTATTGTGCTTGCAACAAAATTTAAAGGAAATATAATAATTGGTGATAATACTGAGTTCTATAATTCGGCAAGTATTGGTGGAATTGATGGATTGCGTGGATACAGAAATCAACGATTTACAGGAAATAAATCTTATTATCAAAATACAGATATTCGATTTAATTTAAGAAAGGTGAAAACTGAGTTAGTACCGCTTCAAATTGGACTTTTAGGTGGTTTTGATTATGGTAGAGTTTGGCTTGACAATGAAAAATCTGATGATTGGAAAACCTCTTTCGGGGCAGGTTTTTGGCTTGTTGGAGCCGATATGATAAATTTAAACTTATCTGTTTTCGACTCAAAAGATGGAGCATATATAAACTTTGGCCTAGGTTTTGGTTTTTAAATAAAATAATAAATAACTAAAAATTTTAATATGAAAAAACTGCTTTTAATTATAATAACTCTACTATTGACTTTTAGTAGTTTTTCTCAAAATATTAAATACAAAACTTTCAATTCAGATGAATTGGAAAATGATCGCGAATTAAAGATATACATTCCACCTAGTTATTATTTAGATTCAACTAAAGTTTACCCATTAACTATAGTCTTAGATTCGGAATATTTATTTGATGTTTATACTGGAAACGCGATTCTTTTCGCAACTAAAGATAAAGCTCCCGAACAAATTATTGTAGGTATTAATCAAAATCAATATGACGAGAGATATGAAGACTGTTCTTACAACAAAGAAAATAGTTTTCCAACTGCTGAGGGTGAGGCTTTCTATAGGTTTATAAGAAGTGAATTATTTGAATATTTTGAAGATAATTACAGGGTTTCACCTTTTAAAACAATAGTTGGAAATACCTTAACAGCTAATTTCATAAATTATTTTTTAATTGAAGAATACCCAGGATTTAATGCTTACATCAATATAAATCCATATTACGCAATGGATATGCCCACGCTACTTAATAATAAAATTCAATCTTTATCTGATGAAAATATTTACTATTATTTAGCAAATTCAAAACACAATTCGGAAAAATCAAAAAAATTGATTTGGGAAACAAGTGATTTATTGAGTAATGCGAAGAATTCAAAATTTAAATTCAAATATAATTCATTTGAAGACGGACCAAAAATTGCCTCCATTGGACAAGCAATTCCAAATGCATTAGGATTTATTTTTGAGCTTTATTCGGCTATTTCTAAAGATGAATTTGACCGTAATATCAGACATTTATCTCCTGCTGATGCCATTGCCTATTTAGAAAATAAATATGTTGAAATTGAATACTTATTTGGAAGTAATTTAAAAATTAGAGAACGTGATATTTTTGCAGTTGAATCTATTATCTTAGACAAAGAAAATGGAGATTATTTAAAAAGTTTTGGAGAAATGATAAACAAACTTTACAAAGATTCTCCTTTAGGCGATTATTATATAGGAAGATATTATGAAACTGGAAAAAAATATAAACTTGCCTTAAAATTTTATAAAAATGGTTATATGAAATTACCTGAAGACGATCCTAACGCCGACGGTTTTTATGAAAACATTGAAAGAGTATTGAATAAAAGAGAAGGAACCTATATTGAAAATTAATTATAAAACAATGAAAAAAAATTTAATAACTATTGCAATATTTGCAATTACAACTTCATTTTACGCACAAAAAGACACATTTGTAAAAACCCAAATTCCAAATGATCAAAAATATAGTTTTACTACAGTTGTTGACATAGAAGCTTCTGCAGTAAAAAGCCAGGGAAATACAGGAACCTGCTGGAGTTTCTCAGCTTCTTCGTTTTTAGAATCAGAAATATATAGAAATACGGGTGAATTAATTGATATTTCTGAAATGTATAACGTTCGACATACTTATCCAAAAAAAGCCTGGAATTATGTAATGAGGCAAGGTAAAATTCAATTTAGTGAAGGTGGTTTGGCACATGATGTAATGAATTCTGTAGCTACAAATGGCCTTGTACCTGAAAGTGCATATTCTGGGTTATTGAATAACTCAACAAAACACAACCATTCAAAAATAATTCCTGAACTTAAAAAAGTATTGGATGAATATATTAAAAATGACAAAAAATCTGCAGTCCCAAACTGGAGAATTGCTGTGGATTCAATATTGGACAATCATCTAGGGAAAGTAAATAATAATTTTATGTACAATGGTGTTTATTACAATCCAGAGTCGTTTTTAAAAATGACAAAAGTGAATACTAACGATTATATTACATTAACTTCTTTTACGCACCAACCTTATAATTCAAAATTCGTATTAAATATCCCTGATAATTTTTCCAACGGAACTTTTTACAATATTTCACTTGATCAATTAGTAAAACAAGCTGATAATGCATTAAAAAAAGGATATACTTTAGCCTTTGATTGTGATGTTTCTGAAAAAACCTTTTCTGCAAAATATGGTGTTGCTGTAATTCCAAAAAATATTGAAAATAATAGTAAAGCATTGACTTATATTGTTGAAGAATCTACTATTACACCTGAATATAGACAACAGGAATTTGAAAATTATAATACTACAGATGATCACCTAATGCATATTGTTGGAATTGTAAAAGATCAAAACGATAACGAATATTATAAAGTGAAAAATTCTTGGGGAAGTACTGGTGATAGAATTGGTAATGGAGGTTATGTTTACCTTAGCAAAGCATTTTTTAAACTTAAAACCATTTCAATTATGGTTCATAAAGATGGTTTGACAGATGAAGTAAAATCAACATTTGACATATAATCATCTCAAAAAAAAAGAGCGATTTTAATTAAAATCGCTCTTTTTTTTATGCTTCATCATGATTAACTAACGTAATACCTTCTTCAGAGATTGTAATAAGTTTTTGTCTAAACAAACCACCAACTGCACTCTTAAATGATTTTTTACTCATTCCTAACTGATATTTTATATCTTCTGGTGCACTTTTATCATGTAAACCTAAAAAACCTTTATTCTCTTTTAAAGCTTTAAGAATAATAATTTCATTTTTAACAATAGTTTGTTTAAAACCTACGGCTTGTAAACTAATATCAAGCTTTTCATCCTCTCTCACTTTTTTAACATAACCAACTAACTTTTGGCCTTCTTCTATTTTTTGGTATAATTCGTTTTTATACAATAACCCTTCGTATTCTTCATTTACTAAAACTGTAAAACCCATACCTGTATTTCGTACAACTATTAAATCTACCTTATCTCCTACTTTTAAATCCATTATTTATTCTTTTAAATTGTTGAAATATGCTTTTAATATTTTATCGTTCTCTTCCTTTGGTGTAAATATTTCCATTAATTTCGGAGTATCCGAATCAATATAAAAACTATTTAATTTTAAACTTAAATCCTTTTCATTTAAAACAGCATCATATTCAAAGCCATACATTTCACATAAATGCTTTGAATTTAATTTATGAGGTGCTTCAAAATAGTTTAACGAATTAGATTCACTTGGTCCTGGTATAAACCTAAAGATACCACCTCCACCATTATTTACGACTATAATTCTAAAGTTTTTAGGGATATAATTATTCCATAAAGCATTACTGTCATAAAAAAAGCTAATATCTCCAGTAATAAACGTTGTTCGTTGATCAACCGCCAAAGCCGCACCTATTGCTGTACTTGTACTTCCATCAATTCCACTTGTACCTCTATTACAAAAAACGTTTACACTTTTATTAATATCAAATAATTGAGAATAACGAATTACAGAACTATTGCTTAATTGCAACTGAGAATTATTGGGAATTGAGGCTAATATTTTGTTAAATATTTTCAAATCTGAAAATTCACAATTTCTTACATACTCATCATGTCTTTCTAAGCGAAATTCTTTTTTTGCTAACCATTTTTTTTGATAATCACTTTCAGTTTCTTTTGTTAAAAAGAAAAACTGACTAAAAAATAATTGAGGAGATATTTTAAAATGATTTTCTAAACATAGAAAGGTGTCAAACGCCCTTTTTTTATCAATATGCCAATGATGTTTAGGCTTATACTTACGTAAATGTTGCTTTATTTTTTTTGAAACTATTAAACCTCCTAAACTCAATAATATTTCAGGTTGAAATCTTTCCAGTTCATTATCTTCCAATGGAAAAATTAGTTTATCAATACTATTAATAAATTTTGCATGTGAAACATTAGCTGTATTCTCAATCAATACTAATACTGATGGATCTTTGACTAAATGCTCTAACTGAATTTGTAATAAATCATCAGGAAAATGTTCACCAACTATAACAATTTTTTTTGAAGAACTATTCCAAATATCAGCGTACTTTTGAAGTTCTTCAACATCTAACGGTACTTCATCAATTAAACTATCTTTAGGTTCTTCAATTACTTCATTTTTTTCAAAATCCACTAACTCTTTTTCATATAAAGGCTCATCAAAAGGCACGTTTATATGTACAGGTCCATTATTATCAATAGCAGACTCAATGGCCTTATTAATTAAAGTAACATCAGTATCTACTCCTAAATTAGCATTAAATAAAATGTGGTTATTAAATACATTTTCCTGTCTAATTGTTTGACCATCCCCAATATCAATTAAATGTTTTGGTCTGTCAGCAGAAATTACTACTAAAGGAATATTACTATAATATGCTTCAGCAATTGCAGGGTAATAATTCAATAATGCAGAACCTGAAGTACATAATAACGCTACTGGTTTTCTTGTTTGCTGTGCTATTCCCAATGCAAAAAACGCTGCACATCTCTCGTCTACAATTGAATATGTTTTAATCTCTGTAGAAGAATTAAAACCTATTATTAGTGGTGCATTTCTTGAACCTGGAGAGATTACAACTGTATTTAATTTAAATTTCTCACAGCTTTTAACAACCTGCTGAGCTAATTTATTTTTTGGGAATTGTTGCATTTACATTGTAAAATTAATTTGCAAAGTTAATGAAAGTAAATTTAGAAATAATTGAAACTTGATAAGATTTAATCGAGCTAATAAAGCTATAAAATGATAATTATAACACCTTTTTCATAATGTTAGATTTTGAAACCGTTTCTTCCCATTCACTTAAAGGATTACTATCAATAGTAATACCTCCGCCCACAAAAATTGAAACCATGGATTTATCAATTTCCATACAACGCAAATTCACAAATAAATTTGTTTTATCCTTCACATTCAATTCGCCTAAATACCCAGAATAATAGGTTCTTTTATAGTTTTCATTTTTTACAATGAAATTAGCAGAAATTTCTTTAGGTAAACCACATACAGCAGGAGTAGGATGTAAAGATTTTATAAGTTTCTCTAATGAATCTTCTGATTTTAATTCTCCAGAAATGTCTGTTCGCAAATGTAATAATTTACCTGCCTTCACAGTATAGGGTCCATCACATTGAATATTCCCTATATAATTTTCAATATTATTTAAAATATAGTCTGTAACAAATTGTTGCTCTTTTAGTTCTTTTGACTTCCATTCAACATCAATAACTTCATTAAAACTTTGCGTACCAGCAAGAGCCATTGTTTTAAATTTGTTATTTTCAACAGTTATTAATCTTTCTGGTGTCGCTCCCATCCATAAACCTATTGTGGGGTGAAACCAAATATAAACCAAGGCATTTTCATAATTTTTCAGCAAAGTTTTATAAGTATCAAGAATATCTAATGATTCCGTTTTAAGGCTTTCACGTCTTGATAAAACAACTTTCTTAACATGTCCTTCTTTAATAAATTTAATACCCTTTTCAACCAGATCAATATGGCTATTTTTAGAATCTTCTAAATTATCAATGGTAACTGTTTTACCTGAAGTTTTTTCAATATTTAAAAAATCTTCATTAATAATACTTGTAGAATAAACTGTACATTCTTGAAGAGGAAAAAAAACTTTTTTTTCAATTTTATGAAAAGGTGCAAACACAAAACCTTTCTCATTAAACGAATTTAATTCATATATCTGTTTTGTTTTTTGAATATAACAAACAAGCTTCTTTTCCATAGGCTGTCTACAAATAGTAAATGGTAACCCTAGGCTAAATGATCTTTTAATTTCATCAAAAAAATCTACAAATTCTTTATGCAATGATACTTAGTTTAATTGTTGAAGTAATATATTTCTTATATCTGTAAAATGTGACCAAACAAAACCATGTCCAGCTCCTTTCAAAGTTACTAATTCAAACTGTTCTGGCGAAAGGTTTTCTTTTAAATGAATTGAATTTTCTAAAGGAACTATCCAATCTTTATCACCATGAATACTCAATACTTTTGATTTTCCCGTATTCCAATCCTCTTCAAAATTTTGTAAATCTTTTTTGTGAGAAAGTTTTTCCTTTGAAGCAGCTTTCCAAATATTAGGCATTAACCATCTTGTTGCCTTCCATTTATATAAATTCAATCCCCATGGCATTTTCTCATACTTTGAATACACTGCAGGAGCCAATAAAACTTTTTTCTTAAAATTATTTTTTGAAGCCAATGCAATGGGACCTCCATAAGAATATCCCACTAAAATTACATTTGAGAAATCAATTTCACCAATAAGATCTTCTAATAACTCCGTTTCAAATTTAATAGACTCTTGTACATTTCCAGTTTGTTTAACACCATAGCCTACCCTATCATAAGTAATTAAATTTGCCTTTTTATTTAATTCTTCATCAACAATAAATCGTTTAAAATCTAAAGCCGATCCAATTGATCCATGAATAAAAACAATTGTAGGTAATAGAGTGTCTATTTCTTTTTGAGCTTCTAAAACTCTGTAATTAAAATTTTTATAACTTCTATTTTTTATAAAAACCGAACTCTCACTTTTTGAAAACTGTTTTTCAATGTCCGCATCAGTTTTTGGTGTTGAAAATTTATAAAATAAGATAATTAATGCCCCAAAGAGCACAATTATAAAAATAAGAACAATTTTTAATATCTTTTTTAGCCTTTTCAACATAAAAATTTACTTTTTCAAAATATAGTTAGTAAGCTTACATAATGAAATGGTTCTACCTCTTTCATCTTCAACCTTTATTTCTACCAAGTGAATTGTTTTTCCCTTATGTATAATACGCGCCGTAGCAGTTACAACACCACTTTTAACACTACGTAAATGATTTGCTGAAAATTCTATTCCTCTTACGCTATATTTATCTAAATCTATTGCAAGCATAGATGCCGGAGATCCAACACTTTCACCAAGTGCCATTGTTGCTCCTCCATTTAAAATTCCATCTGGTTGATGTACTTTAGAATTAACAGGCATGGTCGCTACCAAAAAATCTTCTCCGCAATCAGTATACTTAATATTTAAAGTTTCGTTTAACGTGTTTTCACACATTTTATTTAAACTATTTAAAGTTTCTTCTTTTTGATTCATAAAAAATTGTTAGAGCGTAAAAATAAGAATTAAAACTTTAAATAGTACCTTTGCAAAATAATACTACAAGAAAAAAAATGGCATATAAAGTTAGAATTATTTTAGATGTAGAAAATGATGTAATTAGAGATATAAATGTTGCTAATTCAAGTAATTTGGAACAACTACACTTTTTAATTGCTAAATCAATGGGGTTCAACGGACAAGAAATGGCTTCTTTTTATAGAACTGACAACGACTGGAATCAAGGAGAGGAAATACCTTTATTTGATATGTCTGAAAATGGTGAAGAATTAAGTATGAAAACTTGTATTATTTCTGAAACCATTCCAAATGTTGGAGACAAACTAATTTATGTTTACGACTTTTTTAATATGTGGACATTTTTTGTTGAAGTTCTTGAGGTTAATGAAGAAAAAGCTTCATGTACTTCGCCTATTTCATTTGCTTTTGGAGATGCTCCTGAACAGGCTCCTGAAAAAGAATTTATATCTGATAATATTGAGGATGAATTTGACCCATACAATGAAGATGATATGGGGTTTGAAAATATTGATGATATAGATTTAGACAAATTTTAATTGTCTAAATCTATATTTCAAAGTAAAATCATTACTTACCTAATAATATAAGTATTTACATTTTCGTAATTTCTTGTCACAAAAGCAAAGGCTACTTTTAAAATATCACCCATATTTTGACAAGACTTAAAGTTTTTATCTAATGTATATTTTTGCAATCCCATTTTTAGTTCATGAACTTTTTCTGGAGTTGAAATTGCATCATTAGACATACATTTAACTATTGCATTCACTCTATCTTGAGATCCTCTTAATCTACGCGCAATTGCTGAACGTTCCTCTTTTTTATACTGTTCAATTGATTCTTCTTGAAGATTGTCAGATACCATTTTTACAAAAGGAAAATTCTCTTTAAAATACTGAGGAAAATAAACTTTTAAGTTCCCTTCAAAACTTTGCTGATCAAAATCCATTGCTCTCATCCGATATTCTACCTGATCAAAATCATAAGATGCCACAATAACATAGTTATAAGATCTCATATCTCCCAGCATACGAATCATACAACGTTCATTAAATTTCACAAACTCTTTAGATAATCTCTTTTTCCCTCTCGTTGAAACAGAATCTAAATTTTCAATTAAAAACTGATCTCCAGGAATTCCTAAAACATGTTCTTCTATTAAGGTATCTTTATAAACTAAAAAATTGATATTATTTGGAGATAAAATATGTTCTAATTCCAATCCATAAACACGAGAAGCATCCGCTTTTTTTATGTACAAATAGGTGTGGTTATCATTTAAAATATTTCTAACCTTAACTCTAAAAGGTTTTGAATTTCCAAACGTACAATAGTCAATTGCATCAACAGTTAAAAAAGGTAAAGAATCTTCAGTTCCATCACCATGAAGAATCATGTACATTTTTTTCAAACTATAATCTATCTCTTCACGCTCATGTTCAGCATAGTATACTCTAATCCATAAGGTATCTTCGCCATTTTTGTCATAAACTTCAATAGCTCCTGCAAAACGAAGCAAATCATCATAAAAAATTGGAATTTTTATGTTTCTGTTATATTCTGTTAAATACTTATATAACTCCTCATTAATTGGGTATGCCGGTTTTTTCTTTGAAATTAATTTCTCTTCCTCCATAAATATCTATAATTCGCATCAAAATTAATATAATGCTGTAACAATATTACATAAATATCGTCTTATTTTTATACTAAACCAAAAAATATTGGAAACAATCATATCAATTCGAGATTTAAATAAAAAATTTGGAAACATCCATGCCGTTAATAATTTATCTTTTGACATTAAAAAAGGAAATGTTTATGGAATACTTGGACCAAATGGAAGTGGAAAATCAACCACACTAGGAATTATTTTAAATGTAGTTAATAAAACATCGGGAAGTTTTAGCTGGTTTGACGGTAGTTTATCTACTCATCAAGCATTAAAAAAAGTAGGAGCCATTATTGAACGCCCAAATTTTTATCCTTATATGACGGCGTCACAAAACCTTAAATTGGTTTGTAAAATAAAAGGAATTCCGTTTACTAAGATTGATGAAAAGCTAAAAACCGTTAATTTATTTGAAAGAAGAAATAGTAAATTCAAAACTTTTTCTTTAGGAATGAAGCAAAGATTAGCAATTGCTTCAGCTCTTTTAAATGACCCGGAAATTTTAATTTTAGATGAGCCAACAAATGGTTTGGACCCTCAAGGAATTCATGAAATTAGAAAAATAATTAAAGATATTGCTGGAAACGGCACAACTATATTATTAGCTTCACATTTACTTGATGAAGTTGAAAAAGTATGTTCACATGTTGTTGTTATTCGTGAAGGAATAAAATTGTATTCAGGAAGAGTTGATGAAATGACAGCTTCTCATGGATTATTTGAACTTAAAGTTGAAAAAAATCCTGAAAAATTAATTGAATTACTTTCTAGCTACGAAGGAATAGCTTCAACAAAAATTGATGAAGAAAATAAAATAACTGCAACTTTAAACAAACCTATTTCTGCTTCTGAAATTAACAATTATGTATTTAAAAATGGTTTAGTTTTAGATCATTTGGTAAAACGTAAACCTAGTTTAGAACAACAATTCTTAACATTAACTAACAACTCTACAAATGCTTAGATTATTAAATATAGAACTTCATAAATTAAAGCACAACAGAGCAAGTAGAATCTTAATTCTAATATACTTTGTTCTATTAACTTCTATTGCATTAATTGCTGCTATAAAATTTGACATTGGACCTGTAAAGTTTCACTTGGCTGAACAGGGGATTTTTAATTTCCCATACATTTGGCACTTTAACACTTATATTGCTTCAATTTTTAAATTCTTTTTATTATTGGTCATCGTTTCAATGATGGCAAATGAATACAGTAATAAAACTCTTAAACAAAATTTGATAGATGGACTCAGCAAAAAGGAATTCATATTATCAAAATTTTATACGGTAATTTTACTTTCATTTGTTTCAACATTATTTGTATTTATTGTTTCATTAGCACTAGGATATGCCTACTCAGACTTCAATGAGTTTTCAATTGTAACAACAGATTTAGAATATTTATTTGCATTTTTCATTAAACTAATTGGATTCTTTTCTTTCGGGCTATTTTTAGGAATATTGGTAAAAAGATCTGCTTTTGCAGTTGGTGCCATGCTTGTGTGGGCAATGATAGAAGGATTTATCAAAGGTATGTCTTATTGGAAATTAAGAGATTATGTTGATGAAATTATGCAGTTTTTGCCTCTTGAAGCAATGGCAAACTTACTAAAAGAACCTTTTACACGATTAAGCGCGGTTCAAACGGTTGCTAAACAGGTTGGTGAAGATTTATCTAAAGATTTTTCTGTACAGGTTATTGATTTAATAATTGTAAGTGCTTGGACGGCCATTTTTATTTATTTTTCATACGCTTTATTGAAAAAAAGAGATTTATAAGATTTTTTTAATTCTTATTATTACATTTGAAGGACACTAAAAAAACATCTTCAAATGAAAAATATATTCTCTGTATTTTTACTTTTATATACAATTTTCAGTTTCTCGCAAGGAGAAGCAAATATTTGGTATTTTGGTGAAAATGCAGGGTTAGATTTTAATAGTGGATCTGCTGTTGCAATTAATAATGGAAACTTAAATACTATAGAAGGATGTTCTTCATTTTCTACAAGTTCTGGTGAACTATTATTTTATTCGGATGGAACAACAATCTGGAATAAAAATCATGTGCCAATGCCAAATGGTATGGGTTTGGCTGGTGATGAATCTAGTTCCCAATCGGCCATGATTATTCCTAAACCTAGCAGTACAAGCATTTATTATATTTTTACGGTTGGTTCAGCTGTTGATCCAGGTAAACCGGGATTTAATTACTATACTATTGACATGACTAAACAGAAAGGTTTAGGTGATGTGATTTCAGGACCAGTTGATTTAACTGAAGGAAGAGCTCCTGATTGGACTGAAAAAGTTGCAGCAATTAAAGGTGAAGAATGTAATACTTTTTGGGTTGTTTCTTATATTGCAAATGAATTTTACGCCTATAAAGTTACTAATACTGGAGTTGCTGCAAAACCAAAAAAATCAATTGTAGGCTATAACGCAACTGATAGACGTGGATATTTAAAAATATCACCTGATGGCACAAAATTAGCCATTGCACATATGAGAAATTCTGGTCCTACAGGCTCAACAGCGGGTTCTTTTTTTTTATATGATTTTGATAAATCAACTGGTGACGTTACCAATCAAAAAAAACTGAATTTAATAGCTCCCCAGGACAGACCTTATGGGGTTGAATTCTCTTCAAATAGTGAAAAACTCTATGTACATGCATCCAATGATTTTTATAGTAATGATCCAGGAGAAGCCAATGATCCAAGTAAACATTTATCCTCCTTATATCAATTTGATTTAAGTACAAATTCACTTTCTGCTATAAATTCTTCCAGAAAAATAATTGATACTCGGAATTTATATAGAGGAGCTCTTCAATTAGGTCCGGATCAAAAAATATATAGAACACTTTCTAAAACTTATAATATAGGGATCCCTTTTTTAGGTGTTATTGAAAATCCAGAAAACGACGGCATAGACTGTAATTATAAACATGAAGAAATTAACTTAAATGGTAGAAATTCTACACAAGGACTACCTCCTTTTATTGCTTCTATTTTTTCTCAAGTTAAAATAACTAATGTTGAAAATGGTACTATCGAAGTTTTAAATGATATGACAGTTGATTTATGTTCTGGAAATGATTTTAATGTTGAACTGGAAGTTTTATCTGGTAATACCGTTTCTTCCATTTGGTATAAAGATGGTAGTACAATACCCCATTCAACTGATCCTAATCTTTCATTTAAAAATCTTTCATTATCTGATTCAGGAACTTATTCATTAGTAATTACTCAAAAAGATAAATGTGGTATTACAAGTGTGTTGGAAGGTGAATTCAGCATAAAGGTTTATGAATCTCCAAATCCTAAAGATCCTTTATCAATAAAAGAATGTGATACCGACCAAGATGGTTTTCTTACTTTTAATTTAAAAGATTTAAAAGATTCAGAATTATTAAATGGACAAAGTACTACTGATTTTGAAGTTACTTACTTTTCTAACCAAGCTGATGCAGATTCTAATATTACAGCAAATTCCATAACTGGATTATATACAAATTTATCAGCTTTTAGCAATGATCTTCTATTTGCGAGAATCCACAATAAGAATAATATTGATTGTTACGAAACTAAAAGCTTTAATGTGCATGTTTTTGAAACTCCAAATCCTCCAACCAACATCTCGGTTTTAGGTAAATGTGATTCAAATAATATTGGAACGGATATCGACGGCTTCGAAATTTTTGATTTAACAGAAAAACAATCCGAGATACTTAATGGACAATCTGAAACTGATTTCACAATTTCGTACTATACAAATTCCAGTTTTAATAGTGCAAGTGAAATTACTAATCCTACAAAATTTTCAAATACAGCTTCAACGCAAACCATTTATGTTAAAATTGAAAATAATTTCAATTCCAATTGTACTAATACAACTAATTTCGCCTTAGAAGTCTATGAGTTACCAAAAATTGTACCTGCTGTTTCATTAAAACAATGTGATAATGATACCGATGGCTTTAGTACTTTTAATTTAACCGAAGTAAATTCAAAAATATCTTCAAACTCAACTATTGAAAATTTCACATATTTTAAATCTTTTAATGGAGCTGACAATAATATT
>Ga0193952_1000107_pt1 | contig 35585 bp, 40 predicted proteins | sample BB_3_MG_FD_140368 | JGI IMG/M metagenome (GOLD analysis project Ga0193952, IMG submission 140368) | Microbial mat bacterial communities from the Broadkill River, Lewes, Delaware, United States - BB_3_MG | ecosystem: Environmental > Aquatic > Freshwater > River > Microbial mats | place: USA... | reverse complement strand
TCATCCACTTTTTGTTTAAGAGTAGATTCAATAGCATATAAAGTTCCTGTTGACCCCGAAGCACAAGAACCACACGCACCTAAGTATCTAATATAAATATCATAATGAGGTATATTTTCTTTTATATCAATGATCTCCATATCTCCACCATCCATCACTAACATAGGTCTAATATATTCATCTATAACTGCATCAACGGCTTTGATTCTTTGTACGATTGTCATCTTATCAAATGAGTTTGTTCCTGATTGTGTTGTATCAGCAGCTGTTGTTAATCTCTCATTTTCTAATGTTTCTAATGTATCTGCAAGCACATCTACTAAGTACACATCTCTTGGTTCATGTCCCCCTGGTTTGATACATGATTTACAGTAGCTTCCTGCTTTTGTAGTTTTGATAAGGGTATCTATATCTTTAATATGATGTTCTCGAATAGCATCTACAAGATCTTTTCGTGTTTTTCTTGCACACTCACAAACAATATCTGCATTTACAATATCATCTCTTGTGATCCCTTTGTATTGAGCCGCTGCTTCTATAATAACATCATATGCCATAACAGAACAGTGCATCTTTTGAGGTGGAACAGCAGGTGTATCTGCATCATCTCTCAAAAATGCTTCCACTTCAGTATTGGTAATATGAACAGCATCATCTACTTTTTTACCAATACATAATTCAGCCATCGCATCACTTGAAGCAATGGCAGTCCCACAGCCAAATGATTTAAACTTACTATCTATAATAGTATCTGTTTTTTCATCTACAAGCCAAAATAACCGTACTGCATCTCCACATGATTCTGCTCCAAAATCTGCAACAATAAGTTTTGCTCCTGCTTTATTGGCATCTTCTTGTGTAAACTCTCCCATTGCTACTGGGTTATTCATTCTATCTTGTACTTTTTTACTGTATTGTTCCCATACATTACCAGTTACTAGTTCATCTCTTGCCATCTTTTTTCCTTTGTATAATTCTTGTTTGTTAGCTAATTAATGACTCACACTAAAAAGGCTAACATTTAGTTAATCTTTTTAGTGTTCCTCAACAAATTGTGAAAATGCTTCCTGTTTTGCATAGGTCATAGAGATACCTCTAATTCTTTCTACAGAAGATTTCACTTTTTCAATCACATAATCTATCTCTTCTTCAGTGGTAAATTTACTTAATGCAAACATAACGGTCGCATTGGCTATCTCTACTTTCTCACCCAATGCTTCAACAACGGCACTTGATTCTAAATCTTCACTCGAACAGCTTGAACCTGTAGAGATATAGATACCATGCACATTCATATCCCACAGCATAGATTCACCCTCAACACCTCTAAAAGAGATAGCTACAAGATTTTTGAGTCTTTTTACTCGTGGTACATACGATTTTGTATCTGGTATTTTCAACAATTCATCTTCGAGTTTATTCCGTAAATTTTGTGTTGTATGATCTAAAAATGAAAGATTTATATTTGCTAACTCAACAGCCATTGCCATAGCAGCTACTCCATTGTTATACAAACTTCCAGCTCTTTTACCACCCATTACATTTTTAGCTCCGTGAATAAGAGTATTATAAGGCACTCCCCCTTTGACAAACAACCCACCAATCCCTTTTGGTCCATGAAATTTATGTGCTGAAAATGTAAAATAATCAACCCCTAAATCTGTCACATCGACTTTCATTCTACTAATAGCCTGCGCGCCATCACTATGCATATAGACACCATGTTTTTTAGCAATAGCAGCTATCTCTTTGATATCTTGAATAGCTCCTGTTTCATTTGAAGCAATTAACACAGAGATAAGACATGTATTTTCAGTGATTGCAGCTTCTATATCGCTGACTTTGACTAAACCATTTGTATCTGTCCCTACATAGGTCACCTCCATACCCATACTTTTACAATATTTTAAAGGTGACTTGATACTTGAATGTTCAGCAACCGTAGAGATGATATGATTTTTTTTGCTTCCTTTAAGAAAAGCATCCAAAAATGTTTTGATAACAGTGTTATTTCCCTCTGTAGTTGAAGATGTGATCACAATATCATCTGCATCACTTGCTCCAATTCCTTCATATAATTTATCGTATGCACTATTTAATAATGCTCTTACCTCTATCCCTTTGTTGTAGATAACATTGACATTTCCAAACTTTTTAATCGTATCTACATATACATCTTGCACTCGTGGATCCATCATTGTTGTTGAGTTATTGTCTAAGTATACTTCTCTATAATCTTTCATTTTATTCCTTTGTATTTATCTCTAGTTACATTTTACATGCAAAACAATTTATATTATCATTACAATCCGCACAAGCGGGTGCGGTTTCATCTATCATCTCATAGATATATTTTTTCCACAATTTATCAGCAGGTTTTTGTGCCCACAAATCGGGAAAATGTTCTTTCATATATCGACCCATCTCTACTCTATTTTTAAACCCAAGATCCTCGTATAGGTGATTCATCTCCAAAGATATTTGAGCAATATGAGGAGCGACTACAGTTTTTGCATGGGTATCTTTGGCGAATTTTTGTAAGAATAGATCTACTTTTTTTTCTAAAATAGGATAATATTCTTTCTCTATTCGTATCATAATGTCATCTCCACCATTTTTCCATTGACTATTTCACTAAATTCTAGCCCAAAAGTATAACAATTGTATAATTCTTCTTTTGTAGGGATGAGTTTGAGTTTCATAGGTTTTAGAGGAACTCGGAATTTTAATGATTTAAGTCGGCTATTCATCATCTCTATAGCCTCACCACTCCATCCATACGAACCAAAACAACCACCAAACTTCCCTTTCTTTTCGATCAGCATCATACAAGAGAGTAGATCCCAAATAGGTTTTGGAACATCCCCATTGATAGTTGGAGATCCTATTATTATACCCGTACTCTCTTCTAAAATGGTAATCATATTTTGCTCATCTAAAGCGGTTAGGTCATATATATTGGCTATTATATTGTCATGTGCCTCTGCTCCTTCATAGATTTGCTGTGCCATATCTTTTGTATTTTTATAACTTGTAACATAAAATATAGAGATCACTTTTTTCCCATGGAGTCGGTCATCTTTGTTGCTCCACTTTTTATATTTAGTAATATATTTTTGTGGATTATCTCGTATGATTGGTCCATGAAGATTACAAATCATATCGATGTCACATTTCTCATATAACCTCAAAGCATTGAGTACATCTGTTTTAAAAGGTCGCATAATATGGTCATAATAATATTTAAACGCATAATCAAAATCTCCAACCATATCATCAAATACTCTATCATCAAAATAATGACTCCCAAAAACATCGCCACTAAAAAGTATCTTATCCTCTACTAAATAACTACTCATCGTTTCAGGCCAGTGTAGATTTGGTGTACTCAAAAATCGAATTGTTTTCCCACCCAAAGAGATCTCTTTGTTTGTCCATACATTTTCAAGCTCTAAAACATCTGTTTTTGCAATAGATTTCAGCATAGGTCGAGCCATCGGAGAGATAAATACTTTTGCATTTTTGGCTCTTTTTGCAAGCTCAGGAAGCGCTCCACTATGATCTGGCTCAAGATGATGCATGATAATATATTTTATCTCTTCATATTTACATACCGATTCTATCTTGTAAAAAAACTCTTTTTTAAACTCCTCTTTGACTGTGTCTAAGATAATAACACCTTCATTTGTTTTGACCAAATAGGAGTTATATGTTGTCCCATTAGCTGTTTTCATAATAATATCAAATGTTCGAATATCAGGGTCATTCACCCCTATATAATAAATATCTTCTTTTATTTTAAGTGCTATATTCATACTTGTTTACCTTTTTAAAATAATTCTTTTGAGCCATAAAGGAGCATCGTCATTCATCATTTTTTGGAGAGAATGAATAACATCGATAATTTTTTCACCTTCATGAGATGATCTCATAGGATAAATACCACATTTTTGTACCATATTAGAAGCTTTTGGTCCTATTTGGCTTACATTAATAATATCACTATCTTCAAGACAATTTATTTTATATTCAAGTTTGTCCACCTCATTCTCAAATTTTAAGGAGGAGTCTACCTCGCTTACAAGCTCATATCCCTCTTCTGAAACCTCATAGATATAAAATAACTCACACCAACCAAAGTGTTGATTGATATGAATATTGTCTGTGGATGCAAATGCAATTTTTATTATTTTATCCTCTCTATTTTGCATTATTTATCCTTTATATAATATAAATTTTTATATTTTCATCAATCACTTGTGAAAGTGTACTTTTTATAAGCTCATAGGTACTCGTAGCACCCAAACTACATCCAGCACAAGCCCCTTGATATGCCAATCTTAATTCAATATCTGGATCGTATATATAATCTAATATCATCATATCCCCTCCATCTTTTACAAGGATTGGTCGAATAAATCTATCAATCGCATCTTGAATGATCTCGAGCTGTTCCTCTTTTGATTTCTCTCTAAATGTTGTGTTTTTTTCACACTGGGTGTTGGCAGGTTTATCTACTCCACCCATTTGTGCCATCGCCATAGGATGCCCTGAAAGTGCTGCATTGAGCATACACTCAAAACCCTCTCGCACAAGTATTTCATCTGTTCTATCTTTTAGAAGTAATAATCCCAATCGAAAGTTTGCCCCTTGATGATTTTTTTTCACAGCTTCTCTAAAATAATCAATCGCTTTAGGAACATCTTCCTCTACACCAATTTTTGATTGATACATTAAAGCAAGATTATAATTTGCAGAATCATTACCAAGTGTACTTGCTTTTTCAAACCACTCTTTTGCAGTTTGAAAATCTTTTTCTACCCCTTCACCTTTTAAATACATCAATCCTAGATTTGCCATCGCTTGATCATTTTCTTTGAGTACTTCCTCTTTCCAAATATTTAAAGCTGTTTCATAATCTTTTGTACGGTAGGCTTTTAATGCTTCTTTATGTTTCATAGTATCCCTTTTTAACAACACTCTAGTTCAATTTGATCAAGTAATTGTATACCCTTTTCAAATTCATACTCATCGAAAAGATCCCCTATATAAAAGACATTTGCACATATCAAATATAGAGTATCTTTCTCTTTTCCTTTAGAAAACACTTCTGCATAATTTTCTGGGATTTTATCCATAAATTGTTGCCAAAATTGATCTTTTGATTCTTTTTTTAATTGAAACAATTCATTCATAGCATCCAATACAAGTGTCGCATTTCCATAACAATCTATATTTTTAAAAGAGATATATCTATCTTTTACTTCATCCATAATTATTTTTCACAACCACAAGTACAAGTTTCACCAGCTCCTGGATCTAAAAGTTTTTTATAATTTGAGTCTGTTAGTTTGGTCAATTTATTATGTATAAAACAATCATAAATCTCTTTAATTGTATAGGTATTATAATCTGCTGTATACACATCCATCTTATTTTTTACAAACCCATCATACACACCCTCACCCATATGATAAAAAAGAGTTGACGATACATTTTTTTCTTGTAAAAATGCAGCACTTTTAGGTCCTTTTCCTTTTACCTCATTTTCTATCACCTCAAAATCACCTGTTTTTGTATCTAAAAGAGCAAAAAATGGAGCTCTTCCATATAATTTGCTCAATTCAATTGAATCTTTTGTATCCAAGGGTATTGCTATCATAATTATCCTTTTTAGTAGTTTTCCACAAATATAGGTGCAAAAAGTGTTCCATATTATGCCAAACGGAATAGTTTTTGCATATTTATATAGATAATACTTCTCAAAAAGGAATATAGATTATGGTCAATAGAAAACTCATAAAAGATCTTCTCAACGAATCTTCTTGTACTCACAATGACAAAAAAAAATCAAGCTGTGACAAACCAAAACCAGGAGCTACGAGTGGTGGTTGTGCTTTTGAAGGAGCTCAAATAGCTCTTTTCCCTTATGCGGATGCTGTTCATCTAGTCCATGCTCCTGCTACTTGTCAAGGGGCATCGTGGGAAACCCGTGCTACAAAAACAAGCTGGGAGGGAGAAGACAATACCCCTTTGGGATACTGTACCGATGTCACTCCAAATGATGTAATCTTCGGAGGTCATGAAAAACTTGAAAAAAGTGTAGAGTATATCTGTGAACATAAAAATCCAAAAGCTGTATTTGTCTATGAAACATGTGTAACGGCTATGATTGGTGATGATATGGATAATATCGCCCAAAGAATGGAAGAAAAATATTCTATTCCTATTATTGTGGTGCATAGTCCAGGGTTTGTAGGGGGTAAAAACCTCGGTTCACGACTAGGTGGTGAAGCAGTTCTTACGCAACTTATAGGGACAAAAGAGCCTAAAACTGTTCATCCTTTTGGTATCAATCTTATAGGAGAATACAATGTCACAGGTGATATGTGGCAATACACCCCTATTTTAGAAAGAATAGGGATCAAAATAGTTTCTACTTTAGCAGGTGATGGGAGAATTGAAGATATCCAAACAGCTCACACAGCCAAACTTAATGTAATTGTATGTGCAAAGTCACTCGTAACTTTAGTACGAAAAATGGAAGAGTTATACCAAATACCCCATGTAAGTGTTTCATTTTATGGGAAAAGAGATACAACAAATGCGATTATGTCTATAGTGAATGCCTTTGGAGATGAAACACTCACCAAAAAAGCGATGGCAGTTATACAAGAGGAGGAACAAGCTTTAGAAAAAAGACTACTCCCTTATAGAAAAATACTCGATGGGAAAAAAGCTATCCTTAATACCGGTGGAAACAAATCATGGTCAATAGCCTCCGCTTTACAAGATATAGGGATAGAAGTGGTGGCTACTAGTATACGAAAAGCAACTCTTGAGGATATAGAGATAGCCAAACAATATGTGCCAATACTTATGAAAGTTCCCGCCAATGAACAAGCAGCACTTATAGATGAGCATGGAGTAGATATTTTATTAGCAGGTGGAAGAAGCTTATATACAGCGATCAAGAAAAAAGTTGCTTTTGTCGATGTAAATCAAGAAAAAAAAGTGAGTTATGGAGCGTATGGTGGGCTTGAAAATCTCGCTATTGATGTCTGTGCCGCTGTCAATAACAATGTATTTAAAATAGTAGGAAATCCTGCGCCTTGGGAGGAATAAAATGAAAGATACACTTAAACCAAAAAAACCATTACAAATAAATCCAATTAAACTCTCCCAACCTATGGGAGCATTATTGTGCTTTTTAGGGATCAAAAACTGTATGCCCTTGATGCATGGAGCGCAGGGGTGTGCGAGTTTTTCAAAGGTATTTTTTACACGACATTTTTCAGATCCAATTGCGGTACAAACAACCGCTGTCAATGATATTACAGCTGTTATTGATGGGGGTGATTATAGTATTAGTGAAGCTATTAAAAATATCACAAAAAAAGTTCAGCCTGATTTGGTTGGACTTTTTACTACGGGAATGACCGAAACAAAAGGAGATGATATCAAGGGGGCGACCTATCTTTTGAAAGATACCCAAAAGATGGCATATGTCCATACTCCTGATTTTGAGGGTGGTTTGGAGAGTGGTTTTGCAAAATCTATTGAAGCGATTGCAGAACAACTTATAATCCCAAGAGATACAATTGACCCTAAAAAAGCAGTGCTGATTCCCAATGTGAATCTCACTCCGATGGAAGTTGAAAAGATCAAAGAGCAGATTGATCTTTTTGGATTCGAGACTTTAGCTTTGCCTGATCTGAGTGACTCTTTAGATGGGCATCTAGGACTCAAACAAGGCGCACTTACAAGTGGTGGGATTGGTCTACAAGAGATTGAAAATTTAGGAGATGCTGCTATAGTGATCACTATAGGAAATTCTGTAGAAAAAAGTGGAGAAATTCTAAAAGAAAAAAATACAAATATGACCCATTTTCATTTTGATACAATCAGTGGTCTTGTAAAAGCAGATATTTTTTATAAAAAACTGATGGAGTTCCAAGGACTTCAAAAACCTCATAAATCTATCATACGATGGAGAAAAAGGCTTCAAGATGCACTTCTTGATACCCATTTTGCATTAGGAGGGACAAAAGTAATCATAGCAACCGAACCAGATCAAGCTTTGAGTATTGCTACTACTATTTATGAAGCAGGTGCCAATATACAAGCGATTGTAACTACCAATAATAGTACTAGTTTACAAAATATTCCTTGTAAAAATATAATGATAGGTGATTTTGATGATGTTGAAAATATCATCAAAGATACAGATATACTTATCAGTAATTTTCATGCCGAACGACTTACCCATAAATATAAAAAAGCGGTAATGTTTCGTGGATTCCCCGATTATGAAACCATCGGTAACCAGCTAAAAAATGATAGTTTGTATGAGGGAAGTATTTATATGCTTTTTGAAATTGCAAATATAGTCAATACTTACAAGTATCGTGGTCACTAAAGAAGATTGGGATTTTTTCCTTATCTTCAATCCCTATTGGGGATTTTCTATCAAAAAATTAACAACTTCTCTCATGTTTTTCAAATCATTTATTGCGTATAAATTCCCGTCAATTTTGCTAAATAAGCTATTATCAATCACAAATATTTGCTCTTTTTCATCATTTAAAATCATCTCAAAATTTGTATTATTATGCTTCATCAAAAACTCTTCTATCTGTTTATTTTCTTTCATCTCGTTAATTGATTGTAAACGATACTCTTTTTGCAAAAATAATTCACTAGAAAAAAAGTCTAAGTTATTTTTGTATGCTCCTTTTATATGCCGCTTAAAAGATGTTGCAAGATTTTTATAGTTCTTATCATTATCTCTACAATACTGAAAGAAAACAAACAATTGATTACCAATATACTTATGAAACTCTTTTGTTAACTCTACATCATTTTTATCAATTCCAAATTCTACAGAAAGATTTAAATAGTTTAAAAGACTCAAATTATTTGCTAACTCTTCAAACCTTTTTTCTAATAATTCTGTTTTGCTTTGGCTAGGTGCTGATATCTCTTTTGGTTCTGATGAATTTGATGTTGAAGCTGGTGCAGTAGATTGATAGTTGTTTAATTCCACGAGATTTATTGTAATTCCAGTTGCTTTACTTCTACCTCTTGAATTTTTATCAATTTTTGTGTACGATTTTTCATAAATAAAAGTGAGAGTACTATTATTATCCAATTCTTTTTGAACTTTTTTTAAAATATTTGCTTCAAACTGTCCTAGTCTTTTATAATCAGTTTCAAAAATACCATTCCACTCTTCTAGCGTATAAGTCACTGTTTTTTTATATCCATTGCTGTATTGTTCTAGCTTCTCAAGAATAGGTAAGAATCTAAGTGTATGTACACTTCTAAATTTCATTAATCTTTTAAGATCAACTTCAAAAAACTGTCCTTGAATCTCTTTCATCATTTTATATATTTCATCAAATACATAGATTTCAAAACTTTGTTTTCCATCATAAAAACTACTCTTTGGGATAAGTTGTACATAATCTATCGCTTTAACTTCTGGTCTGTAGACTGTAATTGTACTCTTTTGCATTGCCTTGATGTTTCTCTCTATGGTTTTCCCTGATATTCCACAATATTTTGCCATTATTTCTTTGTTTAATTTAAATAAGTGAAGATTACCATTTTTTCCATTAGACAAAATACTTTGATTTGCTATATAAAATATAGTTTTTATAGCTACCATATTACTTTCTTTTATATAGTTTTCAATTAGTCCATTAGTAACTTTTGCTGTATTTGAAATAAGTTCTTGTTTCTCTTTTTTATTCTTTTCATTGAATTTTGATGGTAACATTTTTATACCTTTTTGTTTGTATTAAAATACTAACTAATATTTTGTTAATGTAAGTTTATTTAATTTCACTAACACTTTAGACAAGTTACTAACAAAATACGGACAAGTTACTAACAAAATAGACCCAACAAAAACTTCTCTACACCTCTTAACCATACGGGTTATGAGTATATACATAAAATCCCTATTAGTATTCTTATTAGAAGAAGAAGAAAATATATAAACATGTGCGTGTATGCGGGCGTGCAGGCATGCGTTCTTTTTTATATTATTTAATTTGATATATATATATTTTGAAAAGATAAAAAAGATATTTAATATATATTTAAATGAGTTTTAAAGTACCTAGAAGGCATTTTAATACTATTAGACAATACATTACTTACCTTGCATATAAAAAGCCCATATAGTTTAAATATGAGCTTTTATTGGATATTGCAGTTAAATACCCCATTTTTTTGATTTTTTGAGTTTTTCCGTTCAAATGAGACTTTTTATGAAGGACTCAATTATTTTTTGTAGTTGTTTTGTTTACACAGCACCCATAAGTTGTTTTGAACTTTCACCAACCAATGCACACATCTCTTCATATGATTTTTGTGTATCTGTTGTATCTGTTTCAAGTAATCCTTCATAGATTTTTTTGATTTTTTGTTCATTTTTTTTGAACTGTTTCATATCACTTTTTTCTAATGTAGCCAATTCCAAAAGCTCATTCCAAACGGTACTCTCATCAAGCATAAATGCTGTAAAAGGGATACCCTCATACTCAAAAGAACCATTTCCTTCAAGGTCTGTAACATATAAAAGTGTTAGAGTATCTGCAGTAAAAAACTCTTTGTATTTTGCATACATAGGTGCAAAATCATGAAAACTTTCCAACTCACATGCAAAGAATTTGATAGTTTCATTTTCTGTCACCATAATAACTTGTCTTGCTTGGATTTTTGGTGGAAGTTTTCTACTACTTGAGATTGATTTCCCCTCTTCAACTATTAAAGAACCTCTATACCCATGAAGTGTATCTGATAGTGCTCCATTGAATGATGGTTGCCAGTCGAGTGCGTTTTCTTTTATAAATTCCATTGGTGTTGCCATTGGGTGTATCCTTAAGTTTATTTAGTATTTTTTATGCAATAACTATTCCATTATCTCCCAATAGCGAGAAGATATAAGATGTTGTTTTCTGTTTTCAAAAATGCTTGAGTCTCTTTATCATAATATGCTCCGATACCAGTACACCCAATATCTTTTAAATCTGATTTCAAGTAGATGATATGGGCAATAAATCCAGCAAGAACATTCACTTTTTGGTAGGCAACTGTTTCCTTTGAGGTAAAATAGATGGTAACGGCACTTTGCCCCCCTATATTTTGCTCCAAACTCAAATAGCGTGACTTTTTACTAAAATCTCCTTGACTTATAAGTGTGTCATTTTTGTAGAGACCTTGTGGTTTATCTGTCACTCTGTGGACGTTATAAAATATATCTATGTTGTGTGTATTAGCAAATTGTATCAGATTCTCAAATACAAAATCAAACTCCTCATTGGATATATTTTGTTCTCTAAAAGCTCGAATTGATCTTCTTTTGAGGATGGTTGTTTTGAGTTGTTGTTTTGGAATTTTTTCTAAAAAGTTTGGATTTTGTATATCTTCAGATCTATACTCTGCACTTTGTTTATAACTTTTTTCTATAAAATCATTGGTTTCCAAAAAATCACACCCACTCACATATGGGAGTTGAAGAGTAAGTTTTTTGGTCTTTTTTTCTTGAGAAATTACAGAATCCAAAGCAACAATCAACATCTCATCTTCTCTTAATCCAAAGATTTTATTGAGAGTTAATTTATCAAAATCAAATTTGATAACAGATTCTTTATTCATAACCGTCATAGTAGCATAAATAGCACCTAGTTGATGACCAGCATCGAGTAAAATATAGCGGATACTTCTCTCATTATATTTCCAAGAGCTACGAAAATAGAGAGAAGAAACTAAAAAAGTGATCCCTTTTTGTTTGTGTTGATTTGGGAAGTAGTGTTCGACACCATCTGAATCTATCTCTTTGAGTAAGCAAATACTCGCTTTGAGTGGTTCATAGTGGTAAATACCAGATATAAGCCCTTTGATACCTCTTAGCTGAACATATATCTCACAAGGATATAATGCTCCAGCACTCGGATTGGTTCTGAGATAATAAGTCCCCTCTGGATACTCTTTTTCAAAAGTGATCCCCCCTATAAGATTGAGATCTTTGAGTTCTTCATACTCATCAATAAAAAATCTTTGTTGAAAATGAGGATAAGTTTTGAAGTTTTTTGGTTGTGTTCTCCAGTCTAAAAAGTTTGCATTTTTTCGTATACTGATATAAGAATGGTTCGTATCTTTGTGAAAATGCATGGTATCAGACTTTTTTATATTTTTTTGTAAGTCTTGCAAAATCATAAAAATCACTCAACATCAAATACTGTATCTCAATATCTTCAAACTTTTTTAACAATGGTGGAAACTGCTCATGATAGAGTCGAACATCTCCAATAAACTCTTTTGGGTATTCTAATTTTTCTGCTTTAATATTTTGAAAGCATTCCATAAATTCTATAAAAAGTTTCTGTGTTAGTTGCTCTTTTTGGGCTGTTTTATCGTGTAAAAATCCCTCAAGTTTTTCAAATTCTACACAAATTTTTGTTAGACAACTGTGCATGGTGTGGTACTAGTACAGGTATCAAAATCTTTTTTTGTATCAAGATTTATCCCTAAAAGAGTTGAAATCTTTTCTACATCAAACCCACACACTTTGTGATTATTTATCTCCAAAAGAGGTCGCTTGATCAAAATAGGTTCTTGTATCATTCTTTCAATTAGTGTCTCTTTTGTGTATCGAGAAATATCTATTTGATTACTTTTAAATTGTGGTGCTGAGAGATTGACTATCTCCTCTTTTGGTAACTCTTGAAAAAAAGTCAAAAGTAACTCTTTTGTCCAAGGGGTACTTAAAATATTTTTGACCTCAAAAGCAAAGTTATGACTTTTTAAAACTCTTTTTTGTTTTGCGTTTCCTGAACAACCAGGTTTTTCATAAAATACTATTTTTTTATCAGTAAAGTGAAACATACTATCCCTTTTTATTAATTATATATGCAATAATTGTACCTAAATGGCACAAATATTGCATAATTTAAATCATAAATAATATAAAAGAGATACTATGAACCCCATCAATACAAAAAGATCCATAGAACATTTGTCTAAAAGAAAAGTACCAGTATTTTTATGGGGACCTCCTGGAATTGGGAAATCATCGGTCGTTGCACAAATAGCAAAAGAGAGTAAGATAGGTTTTATTGATTTGCGATTGTCTTTATTGGATCCTACAGATTTACGAGGTATCCCATTTTTTGATTCTAAAAATGAGAGTGCTATTTGGGCACCACCTTCATTTTTGCCTGATGGTGTCGAAGAGAAAGAAGGTATCTTGTTTTTGGATGAACTCAATACAGCAGCCCCTATGGTACAAGCTTCTGCCTATCAGCTTATTCTTGATAGAAAAATAGGGGAGTATACACTTCCTGATGGTTGGTCGATAGTAGCAGCTGGAAATAGAGAGAGTGATAGAGGGGTTGTTTTTCGTATGGCGAGTCCATTAGCAAATAGATTTATCCATCTTGAGATGGAGACCAATACACAAGACTGGACAACATGGGCTATGAAAAACAATCTTGATAGCTCTATCATTGGTTTTATCTCTTATAGACCAGATGCACTTTTTGATTTTAATACCAAAAGTGACAATAAAGCATTTGCAACCCCTAGAACATGGGCATATGTAAATGAGATACTTCTCTCCAATCCAGATGAAGATCTTATAGGAAATATGGTGAGTGGTGCTATTGGAGAAGAGTTGGCGGCATCCTTTTTGGGATTTAAAGCGGTTGCTAAAAAACTACCTGATATTGATACTATTTTAGAGGGCTTATGTACTATTGTCCCTGAAGAGACATCTGCTTTGCATATATTGTGTACGGCTATCACTATGCGAGTCGATAATCTAACTAGTACAAAAGTCCTTAATAATATTGTACGATACACCCTCAATCTTCCAGGGGAGTTTGCTGTGATGATTATACAAAATTTACGAAGTCGACATATTGAGCTAGACCATGTCAATAGTTGGGCTTTATGGATGAGAAATTTTAATAATTTGATGCACTAATGGATGCCGAACAACTCCTCATAAAAGCAAAAAGTCAATTGACTATAAAACATCCCTATTTTGGGATGATTGCATCAAGATTAAAGCATGAATCAAGTCAAAAGCTAGATACTTATGCGAGTAATGGGAAGCGATTTTTGTACAACCCTTTTTTTATACAAGAGCGAACACTCGAAGAGCTTTTATTTATATTGACAAATTGTGTGATGCATCATGTCCTCTCCCACAATCAAAGAAAACTCAACCGAAAAGGGTATTTGTGGCAGCTCGCAACTGATTTTGCTATCAATAGTATCCTTTACAAAAATGGTCTCATAATTCCTGAGGGTGCAAATTTTAATAAAGAGTACAAAAATATGTACGCAGAAGAGATCTATGAAGAGATAAAAGGTCAGTATACTCAAGAGCAAATTGATAGTTTTGATACTGAAAATAGTGAGCAAAAATCAAAACAAACGGATCAAGAAAAACAGAGATCAAATCTTTTTAGAAACTTTAGTAAAATCGATGAAAATGATGCTTTGGAGTGGGAGTATGCAGCTTCGTTAGCAAAAGAGGTAGCCAAACAAAGAAGCTCCACACCTCTAGGTCTTGAGCGATTTGCAAAAAAAATAAAACCTCAAGATGTTGATTGGAAATTTGAACTTTATAACGCTATCAACCGACATATGAGAAACAATTATTCTTTTATGCCACCAAACAAAAAACATATCCATAGAGGGATAGCATTGCCCTCTTTGACAAGTGATACTTTGAGTTTGTGTGTTGCTATTGATACTTCTGGTTCTATAAATGATGAGCTTTTAGGTGCTTTTATGGTGGAGTTTAAAACTATTATGCAAAACTTTCCTGCTATTGCTATTGAGCTTATTATCGCTGATGCAAAGGTGCATGCACATTATAGCTTTCAAGGTGGAGAAGATATGGACTTTGCACTCAAAGGGGGAGGTGGTACAGACTATCGCCCTGTATTTGAGTATATCGATGGAAATTTACCAATGTGTAATATGGTACTCTACTTTACAGATGGTGATGGTATATTTCCTAAGATTCAACCAAACTACGAGATATTGTGGGCATTGTCCCATACAGCTAAAGTACCTTATGGGAGAAAGTTAGTCATATTTAAATAAAAGGAAAATATTATGTTAGAAAAATTCTCATTTGGTACATACCGTACCTCATTTCAAAATCCAGTCCATCAAGATGCTATAAATTATGCACTAGATAGTGGTATTACTCATATTGATACATCTTCAAATTATATGCAAGGTGAGGCGGAGATACTTGTAGGTGCGGCATTAAAACAAAGAGATAGAAAAGCTTTTAAAATAGTAACTAAAGGTGGATATATTCAAGGTCAAGAGTTGTTAGATGTAGAAAATGGAAAAAGTATAGAGGATTTAGTAAAATATGAGAGCCATTGTTATCATAGTATCTCACCCTCATATTTAGAGGAACAAATAGATAAATCTTTGGAGAGGTTGGATGTAGAGTATATTGATGTCTATTTATTGCATAATCCAGAGTATTATCTGATGAAAGAGTTAAAGAAAAATGCAACAGATGCGGATATTGATACCCATCATAATATTATGCAGATGCGTATCAAAAAAGCATTTGTATTTTTGGAAACGATGGTAGAAAAAGGAAAAATAAAAGGGTATGGGATTAGCTCGAACTCTTTTTCAAAATCTTCCAATGATTACCACTTTTTGGAGTACAAAAATCTTCTCTCTATAGCAAAAGATATCAAAGGGGAACATCATCATTTCAAAGTGATTCAACTCCCTTTTAATATGTTTGAAAAAGAGGGTGTACCATGTGCTAAATGGGCATATGAAAATGGGCTTGAGGTTCATGCAAATAGACCACTAAATGCTTTTTATATGGGAGGGATGCTACGACTTGCGAGTTATGATAAATGTGAAGAGTTTGATGAAAAGCTTGAAGAGGTGAAAAAAATACCCAATAAAAAACTCCAAATTCTTATCAAAGATCTCCTAGAAAATCAATCAAGATTTGGTTTTGCTGGTGATGTTGATGACACCATTGAGTATAAGGTGATCCCTTATATTATTGAAGTTGCAAAAGTTGAAGAGAAGTATTATCTCCTTTTAGATCAATTTTTTAACTGTTATAAGATGAATACAAAACACTCTTTAGCAAAAATAACTGCAAAAAAGTTGAGTATCACAGAACCATTAGATAAAAAAGCGATAGAGTACATAGCAAAAAAATATTATATTACACGAATTTTAGTAGGTATGCGTACACGAAACTATGTAGATAAAATATTATCGTATTGTAAATAAAAAAAGGAAAATAATGGCAAAGAAAAAAAAGAAAGCTTTTAATCCCGATGACTTTAATATCACAATGACAGTAGAAGATGTAGTGAAAGATTTCCCTCTATTAACTCAAAATGATTATAGTAAAGTAAGTCTCAATCTTGAACTTGTAAAACTTAATTATGAGGTAGTGAGTCCTGAATATAAAGATTTTGAGTTTAAAAATATAGAAGAATATTTTCCTATGGATGTGGATTATATTGTTTAGAGATGTAGCTTTTAAAACTCATAAATCTCCTTTTTTAAGCCCAAAAAACTATCCCTAAACATAGAAAGTATAAAAAACATAGTATATAAAAAGTATATACTTTTTATATACTTTTTATATAAATTTTATATACTTCTTATATAAATATAGAACTCTGAGTTACCATTTGGATAGAGAGTCAAATGGTAGTTCACAGTATTCCTTCTTCTTTAGCTAATTTATCACAAGCTCTTCTTACAAAAGCATTGACAGAACCAGTAATCTTTTTATTTGATTTTATGGCATTGTGTAGATCTTTTGGAAATCCTTTTATAGAAAAATTGATTTCTGTTATCTCTTCATTTGTCTCTTTTAGTGCAGATTTATTTATAATCTTTTTTGTTTCTTTATTCTCTAATATATCAAATTTACTCATTTATTTTTCCTTCTAATTCATCTATTAAGTTAAACATCTCTCTTTTCCCAGTTCCCATAGTTTGCTCCGAAACACTTTTCCCAGTTCCTAACATCCGTTTGTATTCTTTTCGACTTCTTAGCACGGTATTGAATAGATTAAAACTTTCTAAGTCTTTTACAAATGAAGAGATCGCTTTGTGAGTCTTAGTATCTGAATGATGAAGTCTAGTAAGTAAGATACTACATTTTACAGAACTCTGTACCTTTAGGATTTCATCCATAATGATTTTAAATTCAAGGAGTCCATCCAATTCATTATCACTATCGTTTAAAGGGATAATAACTAAATCTGCTAGTAAGAGTGTAGTTCTTGATAGATTACTATCATATCCACCTAAGTCTATAAGAGTAATACCAGTATCTTTTTTCAGAAAGCTTATGAGACTCTTTGCATCCGATACCGCATCAATACACTTAAATTGCTTCTCTCTTTTATTATTAAACTTTGTAGTTTGTTTCTGACTATCCAAATCAATCACACTCAAAGGATACTCCCTTTTGTGTAATTCTACAGCAACATTACAAGCTGTACTTGTTTTTCCAACTCCACCTTTTTTATGTGCGAACACTATCACAAATGGTTTATTTATCTTTTTCATATGCTTCCCTTAGTATATAAAAAATTATATCATAAGTATATACTTTTTATATACTTTTTATATAAATTTTATATACTTTTCTTTTGAATATAAAAAGTAGATAATGCAAAAAAGAACCCTATTTTTTGAGCTAAGAATTTTTGGTTTATAGCTTGTTTAAAAAATGTACTTTCAGCAAAAAATTCATTCAAAACTTAAAAAACACTCATATCTCGATAATACGGTGTTTTTAACAGTAAGGTAAGTAATGTATCGCCTAATAGTGTAAAAGTGCCTTTTAGGTGCTTTAAAACTCTTTTAAACATATATTATATATCTTTTTTATCTTTTAAAAATATAATCAAATTAAATAATATAGAAAAGAACGCATGCACGCTCACGCACACATGTTTATATATTTTCTTCTTCTTCTTTAAAAGACTTAAAGAACTTACCGCTCTTAAAAAGCTAGTGTTTATGGGGGGTTTCGGATTTTTTTTTGTCATATACTGCGAATGTTTTGTCATATACTGCGAATGTTTTGTCATATACTGCGAATGTTTATGCTCTTAAAAACTACTTGACATAAAATACCAAAAATGCTATAATATCTTATATAAAATATGTCAAAAGGTACACTAATGATAACAGATTTAATTATAAGAAAAAACAATGTTTTAACCGATGGGAATATCCCTGATAGAAAAGTTCTTACAGAAAAAGTTGCGAATGTTTTATATCATTATCATGCAAAAGAAGGTAAGTATGAATTCAAAATATCAATTCCTGAATTATTAAGAATTTTAGAGTTAAATATTAAAAGCGGAGATAATCAACAAAGATTAAAAGATGCTATTCAAATACTACAAAGCCCTATTCAAATAAGAAACTTTGATTATAAAGGCAAAAGCATAAGTTGGTTCTCTGCACCTTTTTTAAGTAGAGCCTATATAGAAAAAGGCTATACAAATATCATCAATTTTAAATTAGATGATATGCTAATTGAAGCATTAAAACAGCAAGAGACATTTACAGAAATAGATATTTCAATCACAAATAAATTTAAAACTAAATACGGTATTACCATATATCATATGTATTTGAGATATAAAAATATGCCAAATTCACAAGAATCTACTTTTATATATAAAACACTTGAAGAATTAAATAAAAAATTTCATACCAAATATCGAACTCAATCTGAAATGATGCGAACTCTTAAAAGAGGTGTAAAAGAGATTCAAACAATTACAGGTGTAACAATTTACATTACATGGGAAAAAGAGCAAAAATGTTTTAAGTTTTTATGGGAACGGGGGAAATCTACTGCTCCAGCAACAAATTCAGAGATATCAGAACCTAGCCAAAGCAAAACAGAATTATTAGAAAAAAGGTTTGAAGAGTTAGCAAATAATTTGAGTCTTTTAAACTATTTAGATCTTTCTGTAGAATTTGGAATTAATGAAAATGATGTAGAGTTAACAAAAGAGTTTCATAAGTATATTGGAAAACAATTGTTTGTTTTTTTCCAATATTGTAGAGATAATAATAAAAACTATAAAAATCTTGCAACATCTTTTAAACAACATATAAGAGGAGCATACAAAAATAACTTAGATTTTTTTTCTAGTGAATTATTTTTGCAAAAAGAGTATCGTTTACAATCAATTAACGAGATGCAACAAAACCAAAAGATAAAAGAGTTTTTACAAAATTTTGAGGGGAAAAAGTTGTGTGAATACTTTTTTAAAGAATATGAAAAAACTGAAGATATTTATGTTCTTGATGGAGAGTTGTACGCTCGAAATAAAGAGACAAAAGGGTTCATCCCTTTGAATAATAGAGAACAAACTATTGAAATTATAAATAGTTTGAAAAGATAAGGTGAGGGAGTGATTAAGTCCCTCGTGTAGTTTTAGTAAAGTGGTACTACAAGGATAAATCCTACCACGATTAAGATTATTAGTAATCTAATCAAAGTCAAGCCTTTCGTAAAAGCTCCACCGCTTAACTTAAAAAGTTCCCACTATTAAAAAAGGGTAAGGAAAAAATCCCTACCCTTTTTAACTTCCCTTTACACGATGAGTAATCAGCTCATCTAAAAGGCTTGACTTTGTTACATTGTGATTATATCAAATTTATTTTTTGATGTCAAATAATCAAAAGTCCAACATTTAAACTCATTATCAATATAAGTTAATCTTATATATTGAGTTAAGAATTTTAAAAAGTAGTATATGAGATTGGGTTTGAATTGCAAAAAAAAACTAGAAGAGTTATTCTTCTAGTTTTTAGATTTAATTAAAGGAGTTTTAGAAAAAGTTGTTGACTATCTTACACAGTCAAAGAAGTAATCAGTTTGTGCAATATCTTTTGTTTCTTCATCAAGTGCATCAAGTACTGAATTTGCAATCCATGTTAAAAGATTTAATCCACCTTTATAACCACTCATAGAGTATCTATGTAAATGATGTCTATCAAAAATTGGGAAACCAATTCTGATTAAAGGAGTTTTTGTATCTCGGTAAAGCTCTTTACCATATACATTACCAATCATAAAATCAACAGGTTCTGTAAATAATAATGATCGTAAGTGCCATAAATCTTTTCCTGGCCAAACTTGACAATCATCAGCCCAAGCAGATTTAGAAATGATAGCTTTCATATCATCACCCCATCCTTTTCTAGGTGCATTGTTACATAATACATGTGTTGGAATACCACCCATCTCAACGATAAAAGATACAAGACCTAATAAGAAATCTGGATCACCATAAATTGCGAATTTTTTACCGTGCATATAAGCATAAGAATCTTGCATAGCATCAACTAATTGTGCTCTTTGGTTTTGAAGCTCCATAGGTACTTCTTTTCCTGTAAGCTCTGAAAGTTTCATAACATACTCATCAGTACCTGCTAAACCAATTGGGTTACAAGTTGCATACCCTTGTTTCCATTTGTTTTTGATAGTTTTTGCAGTTTGTATTGTAGAATATTTTTGTAATGAAATAGTAGTTTCAGCATTGATAGCTGTCTTAACAGTTTCTAAAGATGTCCCACCACTATAAAGTTGATAGTCACCAGCACCTGTATTCCATTGCTCTTCGTGATCTCCAATCATTACAATTTTATCACTAAACATTGCATTGATCTCTTTGATCTCTTTTAATGATCCAAGGTATGGTTCAAATCCAGGGATAATATTGATTCGACCCTCATCAATCTCTCTAGCAGGTTTACCAATAGTTAATTGCTCTAAGATTGATTTCATCATATTATCATATCCTGTAATATGTGAACCTACAAATGATGGAGTATGTGCATAAGTGATAGCTGTATTATCCAATTCACCCTCAGCATCTTCTTTAGCTCCAAGAACAAACGCATTTAAATCATCACCGATAACTTCTGCCATACAAGTAGTAGATACTGCAATCATTTCTGGTTTGTACATAGCGTTACAGTTTCTTAAACCATCTTTCATATTTGATAATCCACCAAATACAGCTGCTGATTCAGACATACTATCAGATACACAAGGAGTTGGTTCTTTAAAGTGTCTTGTGAAGTATGATCTAAAGTATGCAACACATCCATGAGAACCATGAACATAAGGCATAGTATTCTCAAAACCTAAACCAGCCATAATAGCCCCAAGAGGTTGACATGCTTTTGCAGGATTTACTGTAATAGCTTCTCTTGCAAGATTCTTTTCTCTATATTCCCAAGTTTCAGTCCATGCTTGAACCTCTTTTACTTTTGCAGGATTTGTTGATCCAGCATTCCCTTCAAACTCTTTTTTATTTTCTAAAACTTCTTGATATTCTGGTTTTAAAAATAGTTTTTGTCCGTTTACAATGTTTTCTATATCTTGCATGTTACGCTCCTACTTCTTCAGTTTTTGTTTCCCATGGTGCTTTTGTATGGCTCCATACAGGTGAGTTCATAGTTAATTCCATATCTTTTGCAAAAATAGCAAAAGCATCATATCCATGGTAAGGACCTGAATAATCCCATGAGTGCATTTGTCTAAATGGAAGACCCATTTTTTGGAATACATATTTCTCTTTAACTCCAGAAGCAACTAAATCTGGTTTTAATTTTTTAACAAATTTTTCTAACTCATATTCATTTACATCATCATAGATCAATGTAGCTCTTCCTAAGTCCTCTTTTGTTCTTTTATAATCATCACCATGACCGAACTCATATCCAGTACCGATAATCTCCATACCTAGATCTTCATAAGCACCGATAACATGTCGAGGTCTTAATCCACCAACATACAACATCACTTTTTTACCTTCTAATTTAGGTCTATATTTAGCGATAACTTCATCAGTCATTTTAGTATATTTAGCGATAACAGCTTCTGTTTTTTCTTTGATTTCTGGTCCAAAGAACTCAGCAATTTTTCTTAAAGATTCTGTTGTTTTAGATGGTCCAAAGAAGTTATATTCAACCCATGGAATACCAAATTCTTGCTCCATATGTCTTGAGATATAATTCATAGATCGGTAACAGTGTAACAAGTTTAGTTTTGCTTTAGGAGCGATAGCTAACTCTTTATATGTAGCATCCCCTGACCATTGTGCAATAACTCTTAATCCCATCTCTTCAAGTAATATTCTTGATGACCAAGCATCTCCACCGATATTATAATCACCGATAATAGCAACATCATATTCTGTTGATTCGAACTCTTTTCTTGCAGATGTATCTGTCATTACTTCATCTCTAATGGCATCATTTGCAAGGTGATGACCTAATGATTGAGAAACACCTCTAAAACCTTCACAAGAAACTGCTATAGTTGGTTTGTCTGACTCTTTTTTATGTATTTTAGCAACAGCTTGAATATCATCACCAATTAAACCAATTGGACACTCTGATTGAATTGAGATACCATTGTTTAAAGGAAATAATTCATCAATCTCTTTTAATGCTTTTTTCAATTTAACGTCTCCGCCAAATACAATATCTTTCTCAGAAAAATCAGTTGAAAAGTTCATTGTTACAAATGTATCAACACCTGTAGTTCCTATATAGTAGTTTCTTCTACCTGCTCTTGAGTATTGTCCACATCCGATTGGTCCATGTGAAATATGAATCATATCTTTTACAGGTCCCCAAACAACACCTTTTGATCCCGCATATGCACATCCTCTTTGAGACATTACACCAGGAACTGTTTGTTTATTACTTCTTGTAGTATCACAAGCACCTTTGTTTTCTTCTGGAATATCTACACCTAAATGCTTTGCTCTATTTTTTGCAGCTTTTGCAGGATATACTTCAAGTACTTCTTTGATCGCTTCTTGTTGTAAAGCTTTTAATTCTTCATTATTTGTCATAACTTTCCTTTTTTGTTCATTTTATTTAACAAAATCAAAACCGATTTTGTTAAATTTTTTAATTATGCTACTTTAACTCTATAAAGATTCATATCATCAAGATTTCTACATAAATCTTTAGTTACTTCACCATCAAGTTGTTTAGAACACTCACTGATTTGGTATTTGTTTGTATAATAAATCATTTTCCAATCTTCTGCATTTGGAATACATTCAGTATTTGTATAATAATCAACAAATGCTGTATGTGCAAATGTTCCTTCTTCAACTTCTAAGTTTAATAAAATCTCACCTTTTGTTGTTTCTGCTGTCAATGTAACAACTTTACCTGTTGCATCAATACCTTCGTTTACTTTTTCTGCTACTTTATCAAAAGAAACATCGTTTCCTTCACTTGCTGGGAAATGGTATCCACATATAAACATATTAAATCCTTTTTATTTTCTTTTATATTTTAGAGAAGAATAGCTATTCTCTTCTATCTATCTCTAGTAAGCGTTATCAGCTTCTTTTTGACCAACAATTGCTTCATCTGCATCTTCTTCAAGACCAAATTCCATTAATAGTGCTTCTAAATCATCCATCTCTAAAGGAGTTGGGATAACTTTATAATCATTTGCAATAATTTTTCTAGCTAATTCTTTATATTCCATAGCTTGATCATGTTGTGGAGAATATTCAACAACTGTCATTCTTCTCAACTCAGCTCTTTGAACATGGTTTGATCTTGGAACAAAATGAATCATTTGAGTACCAATTGATTTTGCTAATTGTTTAGCCAAATCATATTCTCTATCAGTCATTCTCGCATTACATACAAGACCAGCAAGTCTTACTCCACCAGTATTTGCATATTTTAAAATCCCTTTTGAGATATTATTAGCAGCATACATAGCCATCATCTCACCAGACATAACAATATAAATCTCTTGAGCTTTTCCTTCTCTAATTGGCATAGCAAAACCACCACAAACAACATCACCAAGTACATCATAAGAAACGAAATCTAATTCATCATCATAAGCACCTTCTTCTTCAAGAAAGTTAATAGCAGTAATAACACCTCTACCCGCACAACCAACACCAGGCTCAGGACCACCAGACTCTGTACACATAATGTATCCACCAGTAATCTCATCATCTTCAGGATGAAATTCAGCAGCACCTGGTTTACATACATCTTCTAATTCTAAATCTTCAACTGTTCCAGCTTCACTAGCTAGTTGCATAATTGTATTTTGAGCTTTCTCATGTAAAATAAGTCTTGTAGAATCCGCTTTAGGATCACACCCAACAATTAAAATCTTTTGTCCATAATAGTGACACATTGCTGCCAATGTATTTTGGGAAGTAGTTGATTTACCAATTCCACCTTTACCGTAAAATGCGATTTGTCTTAACTCAGCCATATCGACTCCTTTTTTGATTGATTTTGTTATCACAGAGTATATTGCATTTAGCGTGCCACAAAGAAAATAAAAGAATAAAATTTTTAAATTTATCTATTAAGCCTATAAATAAAGCTTTTGTGAAGTATTAGGAGTATTTTTATCTTATTTGATAAAGAGATTTTTATGAAACAATTAAAAACATTTTTTGTTAACAAATTTGTTTTTAATACTTCATATTAATTTTATAAAATCTTTTTCTCTCTTTTGAAGAGGGGATATTGAGTAGTTTTCTATACTTTGTAATGGTTCGTCTTCCCATTGTCATATTATATCTTTTAACAACAATATCAACTATATTTTGATCTGTTAAAGGTTTTTCTTTCTCTTCATTTTCGATTAATACTTTTAAATAGTTTTTGATCTCTGATGACGATAAACCCTCCGATACAGCATTGGTAAAAAAGGATCTTAAAGAAAACATCCCTTTGTCACATTGTATATATTTATTAGAAACAGCACGAGAGATAGTTGACTCTTCAAAACCAAGCTCCTCTGCTATTTGTGCCATTGTCAAAGGTTTGAGTTCACTTCCTATAAAAAACGCTATCTGTTTCTCTACAATTAAAAGTACCAACTTATAAAGTGTAGATTTTCGTAGATCTAAAAGATTGACTAGATCTCTTGCCTCTTTTAATTTTTCTTTTAATTCTGAATTTTTTGAGGTAAAAGGATCCTTTACAACAACATCTGGATAGTAGTTGTTATTGATCTTTATCACAATATCATCTTTTACCTCTACAAAAAAATCAGGTATTATATAGGGCTGATCACTTATATATTCAGCAGCTGGTGGATATTGAAACTGCTTAATTATATCTCTAGCCGTTTCAAAATGATGGTGTTTACAGTATTTGTCAATTGTATTTAAGTTTTCAATAATTTTACGAGTAAATGTATACACTTCATCAGAGATAGCAAGGTTGGAAAGTTGAAATAAAAAAGCTTCTTGAATATCAATTGCACCAATTCCTGTAGGTTCTAATTTAGAAAATCTTTGCCGTACATTTTCTACAAACTCTTTCGTTGTATTGAGTTTTTTTCCTATACTTTCTATATCACCCTCAAAATAACCATCTGTATTGATATTTGCAAATATCTCCATAGCAACTTTCTGTGAATTTGGGGTTGGAAACAAAGGGGCTTCTATCTGTTTTGAGATTACATCAAATAACGATTCTTTATACAAACTCATATTCTCAATAAAATTTCTTTTTTCATTATCACTATTTCCTAATGATGAACTACTTGAGTAACTTGATTCAAAAGAGGAGTTACATTCTATAAATGGATTTTCATAACTGTATTTTTTGAAGAGTGTTTCGATCTCTTGTAAGGGTGCTTGAAGTAATGGTAACCAAAGTTTTAAAGATAATTGTAATGATTGCTTTTGTTTTACATGTAAATTTAACATAGAAGCCATTCGTATATTGTATCCAAACTTTTAAAGTTTGGATAATTCTAGTTGTATAATAAATACAATTTTCTAGTATTTAAGTCTTACAACACCATTTGGTTTATCAATTTTCATTTGACATGAAAGTCGTGAGTTTGGAGTACATGTTCCATAACAAACCTCTTTCATAACTTTGAACTCTTTTTCTGTTTTTTCAGATAAAAATTCCATACCAGATTCAACTTCTACTACACAAGTTCCACATTCACCATCTCTACAACCAAAAGGTAAAGCACTACCACTTGCTTCTACAATATCTTGTATTGTACTACCTTCTTTTACATTTATAGCTAAAAAATCATTTACTATCTCTACTCTTGTTGTCATCATATTTCCTTTATTTTTAGTGTAAAAAGTTACCCTTTGTATGGTTTGATTAAAATATCACCTTTAACAAGCATTTGACATGCAAGTCGTACTTTTGGAGCTACCGTAAATTGTTGGCAAGAATTAGCTTCTTTTGCTGTAATAGCACCTAACTCTACTAGTTTATCAAGTTCCATATCTTCCATATAACTTGTTGGCTCTTCTGATTCAATACTCTCTACACTGACTAAACAGCTTCCACATTGACCATCTTCACACTCAAGAGGTAAAGGTACCCCTTTCTCTTTTGCTAACCTTACAAGTGGTTCACCAATTTTAGCATCATAGATGCCATCTGTTTTTTCATTAAAATGCATGAAAATTACTTTTGCCATTTTTTCTCCTTTTAAGATTGACCTATTGTCATTATTTTTGTTTAATTACCGAATTTTCCCATCCGTTCTCTGTGCGCTTTCATAATCTCAAACTCTTCTGCTACTTCATCTTTGTATTCTTCCATAGCTTCAAGCTCATGTTCTCTACATCCTATAATCTCTAGATCCATATTTGAACCAAAAAAATGGACTTCATAAACACGAATCACTTGTAAAAACTCTCCAATAGTTTTGATGTATCCTATTGCACCCTTAGGCATTATAAGTGTTCCTATAGGTGCGTGTGGATATGTCCCATCGTTGACAATATTCTCAAGAAGTTTTACTTGTTGACCTTCATGAAATTTTGCTTCCTCTTCATCTCTCCCTGATCGTGATGCAGTGACACTGTCATGTAAAATAACATCTGCATCAAACATTGGTTTAGCATCCACAACTATTTCCTTGCGTTGATGAACATCCAGAAGCACACCCCTCGAGTTTTCCTGTTTTGTACATATCCCATACATCAGCCGCACTTGGTGCATAGCCATTTTTAAAATCTCCATACACTTTTAAAAGTGAAAATTTTAAAAATTCTAAAAGTTTCGGTTCTTGTTGTTTTAAATTTTCTATCCCTTTTCGTATCAAAGACCCATACTCTTTTAAAATATGAAATCGTTTCACATTAACAAGTTTTTTATCGTATTCTAATTCAAAAAAGTTAAAATAATCTTCCGCATCAGTGAGTTCATAAAACGAAACTAATGACTTATTAGTAGTATGCATAATTTATTCCTTTAACAACAAGAATAAAAATATTCTTGCGTATATTTTTATTGTAACCTCTTATGAGGCTAGGTCTACCTTGACTGAATCAATCCATGTATTGACTCTTTGAGCCGTTTTGTCTTTTTCATTATGTTCATCTATTCCACATCCACAAAATTTGTCATTTTTAACTGCCAAACTTCCTTCGTATGTGTAGAGATCTTTGTCAATATATCCTATGGCTTCAGCACCTTTTTTTGTAAATGTATCATACAATTTTCCTAAGGCACTACAGAAATGCTCCCCATGTTTTTTACAGTCACCAGCTCCAAAGAATCCCACTTTTTTTCCTGAAAAATCAGATTCTTCAGCTATCTCTAAAAGAGGATCTACCCATTCAAAATGAGGGTCACCTTGACCCCAAGTTGAACTTCCTATAAATAACACATCATAGTCATCAAATTGTTCAACATCATCATAATCCTCTTCCATAAATATGATATCATCTTCATCTACCTCAAAATTATCTACAAGAGCATCAACAATAATTTTTGATGTTCCACCAGCACTTGCATAAAATATACCTATTTTAGACATCTGTATTACTCCTTATTTTTTGTAAGTATCATAGATACTCATAGCGTTTGTTAATAATTTATCACCTTCTTTGATAAGATCATCATATGTTCTAAATGAAAATCTATGGGCATCTTTAAAAAATTTATTTACAATAACGATTTTATCAGCAATCACAACTGCACGACCAAATCCTTCATGGCTCATCTCCATAATAGTACTACACATCACCCCTGTCTTTTTTTCAAAAGCTAATGCAAGTGCTTGATAAATAAGCCGAATATCTTGTACTTGCATCTCATCAATATCTGCAATGACAGGAATATTTTTCAAATCTTCTTTTGTTTTGACATATTTTTCAGACAAAATATCTTCATCTGTTCGGTTTGTCCATGTACCAAACTGATCCAAAGCTCGTACTTGTCCAATAAGTGTTTCTATAAAGAGACTCATTATGAAGCCTTTTTTTCTATAATTTTTTTGATAAAAGGGGGTGGATTTGTATTGAGCATAGATTTGAGTTTTTCGAGCTCCTCTTCTATAGCAACAACCTCTTTGTATTTGATAGGGAAAACACCTTTATTGATGATTTTAGCAGCAGCGGTTGCTCCTATATTGATAAAATAGACTATATCTGTATCTTTAAGAAGTGATACTGTTTTATCTACATCTTTTGTTTCTATCTCAATAGTAGAAGAGAGTTTGTACTCTTTTTTGCTAATCTCATATATCTTAAACTTTTTTGCACTTCCAAAATGTGCATCAATGTTGCAATCATCATTTGTTGCAAATGCAACAATAATCATACCTTCTTGATTCATTATATACCCCTTAAATTTTTAATTATAAAATATATAATGCAAAAAGTGTTCCATAGGAATTTTATTTTATTACTCAAATCTATAGAAAATAAATTGTTATAAAAAGTATTATAGGTTGATGGAGTAGAAATTTTAAGTTCAATAGTCTTGACAAATAATAACATTATAGTCTCAAAGGAACACTTCTTGTACCTATATTTAGATACAAGAAGAAAGGTTTATGAATGGCAACTTATGTACTTCCTATAGTAATTATCACTTATATAGTAGGTATTGTTACATACACAAATGTAACATACAATAAATATGAAAAGAATGAATTATGAGTTTTGCTACACAAAAAGGAACCTACAATTTTGCTACACGATTTAAAACTTATAAAGATTTTTATATTCAATCAAATGGATTAATATTTTCAAAATTGGGATTGGGTACTTTTAATAAAGAGCCTTACAAAGAAGAAAATTATGTTTTTCATTATATTGAGGGTGTAAAACAAGCTATTAGAAGTGGTATCAATCTTATTGATACAGCAAGTAATTATCGATATGGGCAAAGTGAAAAAGAGATAGGGATCGCTTTAGAGGAGCTTCAAAAAGAGGATAATATCAAACGGGAAGAGTTGATCATCTGTTCAAAAGGTGGATTTGTACAATTAGATTTCCCTTTTCCTCAAAATCCTTATAGTTGGATAGATGAAAATATTATCCAGACAAAACTTGCAAAAAAAGAAGATATTGAACTTGATCAACACTGTATGACCCCTGATTTTTTAGAGTGGTCTTGTAAAAGAAGTTTGGATACTGTTGGGGTTAAAAGTTTTGATATATACTATTTACACAATCCTGAGATGCATCTTTTGAAGCTTGGTGAAAAAGAGTTTTATAAGCAGATAGAAAAGATATTTAAACGATTTGAAAACCTTGCAGATGATGGACTTTTTAAATACTATGGGGTAGCTGTTTGGAATGGTTTTACATCCAATAACAAAGAACAAATAGAACTCGAAAAACTACAAGAGTGTGCTTTGAAAGCTGGTGGGAAATATAATCGATTTAAATATATTCAGACTCCATTTAATATGGGTAAAACAGATATATACACTCAAGCAACCCAAACAGTCAAACACCAAAAATGTACGCTATTACAAGCAGCTCACAGGCTTGATATTGGGGTTATTAGCTCCTCTTCGTTACTCCAAATGAATCTCTTTAAAAAATCATTTACTCCTGAAAGTGGTGGGATATTAGATAGCAGTATGACCCTTAAAAACGACATACAATTAGCACTCCAATTTGTCCGCTCTACTCCAGGGATTGTGAGCTCACTATTTGCTTCAAAAGTTCCTGTACATATCAAAGAAAATTGTAAAATAAGCGATATAAAAATGACAAAGAAGTCTAACTACGACCTTTTATATAGGCTCTAAATATGATATACGATGTGATTGTAGTAGGTGGTGGTATCGCTGGGTTGATGTCTGCTATTGAGGCAAAAGACAATATAAACAAAGTGGCTGTACTGACAAAAGGCAATCTGTTTCGTTCAAATAGCGCATTGGCAAGTGGTGGGATCAATGCTGTTCTTGATCAATATGATAAAAATGAGATTCAGAAACATATCGATGATACTTATACAAGTACAAAAGATTTGGGTGATATGAAAGCTGTTACTTATATGTGTAATCAAGCACCTCTCATTATTCAAAAACTCGTAGAGTATGGTGTGGAGTTTGACAAGAATGAAAATGGAGAGATTGCACAAAGAAGTTTTGGGGGAGGAAGTAGCAAAAGAACTTGTTATGTACAAGATACTACAGGATCTAAAATCATGCAAACACTTATCAAAAAAGCCAAAAGTGTTGGGGTTGATTTTCTTCCCAATAATTTTGCTATGAATCTTGCCCAGTATCAAGGGAAAGTTTCGGGTGTTGTTTCTTTACGACGAGTTGATTCTTCACTAGTTGTATACCCCTCAAAATCTGTGATCTTAGCAGGAGGTGGATATGCTGGTATTTTTAGAGGATATAGCACCAATGCACAAGATTGTACAGGAGATGCTTTAGCTATAGCATTACGGGCTGGTCTCCAACTCAAAGATATGGAGTTTGTACAATTTCATCCAACTGGTTTTATAAAAACAAGTTATTTAGTGAGTGAAGCAGCTAGAGGTGAGGGTGGGTATCTGATAAATAGTGATAATGAGCGTTTTGTAGATGAACTCCAAACAAGAGATGTCGTAAGTCATGCTATCTCCAATCAAATGAAAAATGGTCAAGAGGTTTTTATAGATCTTCGACATTTAGAAAAAGAACATATAGAAAAAAAACTTCCTAGTTTGCTCAAAAATGCGTATTATCAAGCAGGGATAGATATTACAAAAGAATTACTCCCTATCAAACCTGTTGCACACTATTCTATGGGTGGAATAGAATCACAGATGACAACAACACATTTAAAAGGATTGTATGTTTGTGGAGAGTGTAGTGCTGTTGGGGTACATGGTGCCAATCGTTTGGGTGGAAACTCTTTGCTTGAGGGTTCTGTTTTTGGAGTATTAGCAGGGCAAAATGCTCGTTTGTATATCCAAAAAAAAGAATTTTTACCTATAGATTACAATATCGTGGTACACGATCAAAAAAGGATTGATACTATATTTGATGGGGAGACAACAAAAAATTTTAATGCCATGCGGATTACACTTGGAAAAACTCTCTTTGAACTCGCTGGAATAAATAGAGATAAAAAAAGTTTACGAAAGTGTTATAACTATCTAAAATACCTCCGAAGAGAGGCTCGAACACTCCATTGTATCGACAAAGGACGAAATAATAATGTTGAATTGGTCTCTATTTTAGAGTTACGAAATGCTTTAGAGGTTGCAGAAACTGTAGTTTTGTCGGCATCAAAAAGAAAGGAAAGTAGAGGTGCACACAATCGAGAAGATTTTCCACAAAGTGATAGTAAGTATCAAAAATCAATACTAGTTAAAGAGATGGGAAAAAACTACTTTAAATTATCATTTGAAGACAATTCATTCTTTGGTTCCATCAAAAGATGGCTAATAAATACCTAAAAAGGAGAAAAGATGGCAAAAGTGATGTTAAGAGAAGCAAATGGAGAGTTATATTTTTATTTTGCAAAAAAAGATATGGAAGAAACGATAGAAACATTAGAATTTAGTGATGAAGAGAATTGGGGTGGAGAGGTTACACTCAGCAATGGACAAACATGGTGGATAAAACCAGGACCAAAAAATTTACCTAAAGAGGAAGTATGTAAAAAAATATCGGATTGATCAAAAAATGAACAATATTTTGTTTATTTTTAGCTCAACTTATAATATAATGCAGTTAAAATTATAAGTAAAAAGTTCTATAAGTAACCGTAGAAAAGGAATCCATGTGGAAGTAAAATGCGAACTATGTATAACCCAAAATAAATTAACTGTTCTTTATGAGATAGCAAATATGCTTTCTGATTCAAGAATTACACTTGAATCATCATTAGAAAAATCATTATTATCTTTGAAAAATACATTAGATTTAGAGAACTGTACACTCTACACACTTGATGATAAACTTTTGAGTATTTATGTAGCAGTTGGATTAAATAAACAGCAAAAAATTATTTCCGAATATAGATTGGGTGAGGGTGCAACAGGATTGGCTGCAAAAAGTAGGGAGCCTGTTGTAATAGAAAATGTTCACAATGATATATTATTTTTAAATAAATCAGGGACAAGAAATAGCAATACTATTTCATATATAGCCGTTCCTTTAGTCGTAGATAGTCATGTTATAGGGGTTTTAGGGACAAATCTTACGAAATCAACCCAAATTAATTTTGAAGAGACAGTCAGAATACTCTCTGTAATAAGTACACTATTTGCTCAAACAATCAATTCACATACAATGATTGAACATGAAAAAGAAAGATTAAAAGAGTTGAAGCAATACTATAAAATGGAGTGGGACGCAAAAGCACATAATTTTGGTGATATTATTGGTGAAAGTAAAAAAATGAAAGCAGTATTCAATGTAATTGAACGAATTGCTCAAAGCGATGTTTCTATATTGGTTCGTGGAGAAACAGGGACAGGAAAAGAGCTCGTAGCTGCTGCCATCCATAAAAGAAGTAAAAGAAAAGAGGAACCATTCATAAAACTTAATTGTGCTGCTATTACAGAAACACTTTTAGAGAGTGAACTTTTTGGTCATGAAAAAGGTGCTTTTACGGATGCCAAAGAGACACGAAAAGGGAGATTTGAATTAGCAGATAAAGGGACATTGTTTTTAGATGAGATAGGAGATATTTCAGCATCTGCACAAGTAAAATTATTGAGAGTTTTACAAGAAAGAGAGTTTGAACGAGTTGGTGGAAGCAAAACAGTTAAAGTCAATGTAAGACTAGTAGCAGCAACCAATAGAGACCTTGAACAGATGGTAAAAGATGGAGAGTTTAGAGAAGACTTATACTATAGACTTAATGTCATCCCTATTGATCTTCCCCCTTTACGAGAAAGAGGAGAAGATATCAAATTACTTGTAAACTTTTTCCTTGAGAGATCTATCAAAAATCATAAAAAACGGGTAACTGTTACAGAGGAAGCGATGGATAAACTTATGCTTTATCCATGGCCTGGTAATGTAAGAGAGATGGAAAACACTATAGAGAGAATTGTTTTGATGGGGAGTGACAATGGTATTGGTGCTCAAGAGATGTCATTACTTTTACCTGCTTTGGATAGTGCAGAATCTCACAATCAATCAATGCCTATAAACAATAAAACACTTGATCAACTCGAACAAGAAGCTATCGAAACTACTTTGAAAAGTTGTAACTATAACCAAGTGAGTGCAGCTGAAAAACTGGGAATAACACCAAGACAAATAGGGTATAAAATAAAAAAATATGGAATCTAATATACTATACAAAAATGAATCGTTAGAGTTATGTGAAGATTATATAGATGTTGGATATATGGCTGACAACTTTACAGCCTCTACGAGCGATCTTGAACCTTTTGAATTTATAAGAAGTCACAAAGACAAATCGATGACACTGCTTGTCTCATTTCCAAATAAAAATGAACTCTATGAAGAGGAACTCCTCTTGATAGATACACTTTTAAATGAAATACAAGTCGATATCTATTGTTATGCAGTGTTTCATAAAGAGCTTGAAAAAAGTGCGGATTTACAAAAAAAACTTTCTAAATTTACCCTTATTTATGATACAGAAGATGAGTTTGGGAATATGTACGGGACAAAAATTGTCTCTGGAAGTTTAGAAGAACAACTTACAAAGTCTCTTTTTCTTATCTCAAAAGATGGTGCTGTATTTTACCTTGAATTACCACAAAATATTGAAAATAAACTCGATCTTCAAAGATTACGAGTAGAACTCAATAAAGCATACATAACTTACAATGGAGTTGGTTGTCATGGGTGAAAGTATATACTAAGGAACAATATGGAAATGGGGTATTTAACTGCAATCTACCCAAAACCTCAAGAAAAACTACTTTTTTTAATAAAAAATCACACAAAACTCAAAAGAAGCTCATATATCGACTATACGAAGTTTTTAATAGTAAGGTATATAATGTATTGCCTTAGTTATTAAAAGTGGCTTCTATGTACCTTAAAACTAATTTAAATATATATTGTATATATTTTTTATCTTTTAAAAAAACTTATTAAATAAATATTATTAAAAGAACGCATGCCTGCACGCTCGCACACATGCACGCACATGTTTTATATATTTCTTCTTCTTTATAAAGAACTATTATAAAGAACTATTATAGGGGAAAAAGACAAACATTAATAAAACCAGTGTTTATATACTATTACAATGGTTTTTAGGTGCCGACTTTAATGTCTAAATAAGTTGACTTTAATGTCTAAATAAGTTGACTTTAATGTCTAAATAATCTTTTAATGTGCTGAATACTTTAAGAACAAACTTATTTATATTGTGCTATTATTTTATAAGACATAAAAGAATAAAAGAGGACAATTAAATGACTGTATCAGAATGGAAAAGAAATAAGAAAAATGAATTATCAAAACCAGCAGTACATAAAAAAATTAGTAATACATTTGTTGAAAGTACACTTACAAATAAAACAGTTAGTGCATTAAGAATTATATATTATTTAGCAAATATATTAAAAGATATAGATTATAAAAAAGAGTTAACTACTGTAATTATTAATACAAAGGATATTTTAGAATATACAGAATTAAAAATTACAGATATTAAAAATAATTTTAAGAAAATGCAAGAAACTTCAATTTCATTTATTAATAGAGAGGATGAATATGAAGAAATGATATGTTTGATACCTCGAATTAAAATACATCCAGGCAGAAACAGAACAATAGAGATAGATATTTACTCAAAAATAGCAAATTTAATAGTAGAAGTAACAGAAAGATACTCATTTATAAATACTAAACAATTAATGAAATTAAAGTTCAAGCACAGTATCAGATTACTGCCTATTCTTGAAATGATTAATCAATATGAATTACCAGCTAAAAAACAAAAGAAATATTCATTGAAAGAATTAAATGATATGTTTGATACAAAGTATAGAAACTTTAGTGAAATAGAAAGAAAAATATTGATAAAAGCGAAAGAGGAATTGAATAATAATAGTTCACTAACATTTGATTATTTAATGAATTTTGAAGTTTTAGGAACAGGAAGAAGTAGTATAGTATCTGTCACTCTAATTCCAAAAGAAAAGAAATCTACTGCACTAGCTCCAGCAACAAAATCAGCAGAACCAATTGAAAAATCTCCTGAAAATAGTTTTTCAGATTTATACGATCATATGCTTGATGATAATTTTCATGAAGAGTTTGATGTCTCTCCAGC
>Ga0193952_1000099_pt1 | contig 37010 bp, 32 predicted proteins | sample BB_3_MG_FD_140368 | JGI IMG/M metagenome (GOLD analysis project Ga0193952, IMG submission 140368) | Microbial mat bacterial communities from the Broadkill River, Lewes, Delaware, United States - BB_3_MG | ecosystem: Environmental > Aquatic > Freshwater > River > Microbial mats | place: USA... | reverse complement strand
CCAAAACCGGAACCAAAACCGGAACCAAAACCGGAACCAAAACCGGAACCAAAACCGGAACCAAAACCGGAACCAAAACCGGAACCAAAACCGGAACCAATTGAGACCACGGCCGTTGAAAATTCAAAGCCTGAAGTTTCTGACCGGCCGGTAGAAACCGTGTCATCTCAAAAAATGGTGCAAAAAACGAAGCCTCTAAAACCTAAATACAGTGCCAAACAAGTCATGAGTGCTGAACAAGCCTACTTAAGTGAACTGCGCCGACAAATTATGCGTTATGCACAAGACACCTACCCTCGCCGCGCTAAACGTCGTCATTGGGAAGGAGAAGTCGTCGTATCTTTTGTACTGAATCGAGATGGAACGATTTCAAATGTTCAATTAGTCACTTCCTCTGAACGTAATATTTTGGATCAAGCTGCCCTGTCAATCTTTACAGAACAGATGAAAAAGCGTTTTAAAGCATTCCCTCCCGAAATTCAACGTCAAAACTGGAATATCAGCGTTCCAGTGAATTATCATCTACGATAAACTGAAACCGGCCGGTAAATTATCTCTATTCGGCTGGAATATTTAGTCACTCTTACTCATCAACTCTTGAAACCCTGCTTCAGCCGATAGTGGGGTTCAACTCTGCTAAAATAAGCTTTTGATTTTTAGCTGAAGGAAACCGTAATGGATTACACCCTCCCAACCAAAACAATTGCTGAAGTTCAAGACGACTTAATTAAGCGCTTTACACATTTTGCCAATCCTAAAGACCGTTATCGCTACTTAATTGATATGGGAAAAAAATTACAAAACATGGGGGAAGAATTTCAAACGGATGAAAACCGAATCCACGGTTGCCAATCACAAGTTTGGATTCATATCGAAGAAAAAGATGGCAGACTTTTTATGCAGGCAAAAAGTGATGCCGCAATTGTTTCAGGCTTAATTGCTCTATTGCTTCAGTTCTACAATGGAAGAACACCAGAAGAAGTTGCATCTGCCCCACTGGAATTCCTAGGAAAAATTGGGTTACTGCAACAACTTTCTCCAAATCGGTCTACGGGGCTTTACCATATGATTAAGCGCATCCAAGCAGAAGGTCAAGCACGAGTTTAAACTTTTTAGCATGCAATTTTCCTTGGAAAAAACTCCATTCCCCCCCATTTTTCAAGGAAATGATTTGTTGCAAAAACAGGCACTTGCATTCTTTATATACCGTCACTCTCTTCCATAAAAAATATTTCATTAATATCGCATTAATAAATTTTTATTACCATTTCCTTCAAAAATCCTTCATTATTTGTTGTGCAAATCAGAAACCCCTAATTTTAGAAATACATGAAATTCTGAAATAAGGGTATAAATCTCATTAAGAGTTAAATAACAGAAGAGTGATGTAATGAAGAAAACCAAATTAGCAATCGCAATTGCTGCGGCCTCCCTTATTTCAGCCCCAGCCTATGCAACCAACGGCATGAATATGGCTGGTTATGGACCAATTTCAACCGGTATGGGGGGGACTGCTCAAGCCTTCAATAATGGTCTAGGCGGGATGATGAACAACCCTGCTACCATGGGTATGGGAGCCAAAGAAGGTAACAAATTCCAAATCGGCTTAGGTCAACTTGGCCCGGATGTTAATTCTAAAATGTCGGCAGCAATGATTGACCAAGATTCTGCAGGCGACTCTTATTTCATGCCTGGTTTTGGTTATGCTCGTAAAAAAGATGGCATTACTTGGGGGATTGGTATTCTAGGCCAAGGTGGAATGGGAACCGAATATGGGAAAGCCGACACTACCGGTATGTCAGGTGATCTTTTTGCACGTGGTTACAGCATGATGACCAACCCTCAAACCGATCCAATGAACACGGTTGCATTGAGTGGAGAGGAAAACCGTTCGGAATTATCTGTTGGACGTGTACTACTTCCAGTGAATGTGGAAGTAAATGATAAGTTAACCGTAGGTGGTTCGATTGATTTCGTTTGGGCCGGTATGGATATTATGATGGATGTGTCAGGTAACCAATTTGGAGCCCTTGCCCAGGACGGAAATGTCACTGGATCAATGTTTAGTGGTCTAAACCAAATGATGGCTGGCGGCGTTGTTTCAGATGTTAACTGGGCTCGTTTTGATTTTTCTGACAATAGCGACTATACAGGTGAAGCCAAAGGAACAGGCCTTGGTGGTAAACTTGGTATGACATACAAATTCAACGACAAACTATCATTTGGTGCATCTTACCACTCAAAAACAAACCTTTCTGATATGAAAGGTGACGCTACGCTTAGCATGAATGTCAATGCAGATACCGGCGTTATGATGGGCGGCATGCCAAATGGTCAATATGCTGATATGACAATTCCTGTGTCAGGTGAAATCAAGCTTAAAGATTTTCAGTGGCCTGAAACATTTGGAATGGGATTCGCCTTCACACCGAATGAAAAATGGTTAGTGACAGCGGACTATAAACGCATCAATTGGTCTGATGTCATGGCTGATTTCAATATGGTTTTCACTGCTGACAACGTCGCAACTAATGGAAACTTTGCAGGTGCAAGCATTGATGTCACCCTTCCTCAGGATTGGGAAGATCAGAATGTATTCATGCTAGGTACGGCCTACCAAATGAATAAACAACTGACTCTTCGTGCTGGTATGAACCTTTCAAGTAACCCAATTCCTGACGATAAAGTTAACCCACTATTCCCAGCAATTACTGAAAAACACTATATGCTTGGATTTGGTTACAATTTCGACAAACAACACTCTATTGATGGCTCAATCACGCACGCACCAGAAGTTACTGTAACCGGTAGCGGTGCATTGAATAATGGGGTTGAAATCTCTCACGCTCAAACAAATTGGCAACTACTTTACACCTATAAATGGGGTATTAAAAAGTAATCAAAGAGACATTGTCTTACTCATAAAAAACGCCGCTATTGCGGCGTTTTTTTATACGTTAAGAAACTTCACCGAACCTCATCTTAAATTCTTGTTAGCTCCTCTCCTAAAAGCAAATTATTTCGTCCATAAGCTAAAGACTTAACATCCATTTTGTAATGCTGGCCTTTAGCATATTCCTACATTCAATCCAATCAGTCCTTTTCGAATGGTGCAAATCTTAAAAAATCACCATCGCTAATAATCACTAATTGCTCGGTTACAAATCCTTCGCATTCAAGCAATTCAGGCTCATATGATAAATTACAGACATAAAAAAACCGGCCGGTAAAATATTTACCGGCCGGTTAATTAATAGCAATTTTTTTACGACTAAAGATTAAGCCACTTTCAACTGCTCATTTGGTGTTTGTTCCAGCTTGGCGATACGATCAGCCAAATCAGGGTGTGATTTAAATAGATCACCGAATGATGAAGGGGCTGCGGAAATACCAAACGCTGCCATTTGGTCAGGCAAGTGACCCGGCTGCATCGTTTGCAGGCGACGCAAAGCAGCAATCATATTCTCTTTTCCTGCCAAATAAGCACCACCATTGTCTGCATGAAACTCACGGTAACGAGAGAACCACATTGCAATAATGCTTGCTAAAATTCCGAAGATAATCTGTGCAACGATATCTACAATAATAAATGTCCAACTGTGACCTTCTTCTTCATTTTTAAGTACCACGCGATCGACCACATAAGCAACGATTTTCGCAAAGAAAATAACGAACGTGTTCAGAACCCCTTGAAGCAATGCCATGGTAACCATATCTCCATTTGCAACGTGAGCCACCTCATGACCTAAAACCGCTTCCACTTCATTTTGACGCATCGCACGCATCAAACCGGTCGATACTGCAACTAAAGAATTGTTTTTACTCATCCCTGTTGCAAATGCATTCGGTTCAGGTGAATCATAAATTGCAACTTCAGGCGTTTTGATGCCTGCCTTTTGCGCCTGCTTTTGAACAGTTTCAAGCAACCATTGCTCATCGGCATTTCGAGGTGTTTCAATGACTTGTGCACCCGTGGACATTTTTGCCATCCACTTAGACATCGCCAAAGAAACAAAAGAACCGGCAAAACCAAATACCAGAGCAAACATAAATAAGTTACCCAAGTTTAGGCTGTTGCCTTGCATATAGCTTCCAACCCCCAAAAGGTTCAGGGTAATCATCGCGACAGCAATCACCGCAATGTTAGTTAATAAAAATAAACCAATACGTTTCATGGATTTTTCTCCTTCATCAAACAGAAACAGGTTAACACAATTGGTAATATAAGGATTTTTTATGAGCTTTCAAGCTTTTTCTTAATCACTCAAAGCTTATGTCAGATTAGGTATCTTAGGCAGAAAATACTTGGTTAGATTGACTTATTTTTTGCTTCGTAAACTTTGCGCTTTTTTTAGCCACGTCTGCGCAATCAAATAATCGGCGGGTAAATCCTGCCAGTCAATTATCCCTTGATGCCCGCCGGCACAAAAACACTCCCTAAACAATCTCAATAGATAATCCAATTGCTCTAAACGATAATTTGCATTCAATTCCAAAGCGGTAATCTTACTAAAGACAATTTGCGGCAAAAGATAATCCCACTCTTTTTCTTGAATCGAAGGACACACTTTTTGAACCTCTTCAGGAACTCCTTTACGCATAAAACTCACTAAAGATTTCAATGGATAGTGATTAATTAACAAACAAACCGCATCAGCGAGCTTTTCCGAAATACCATCCAGATTCGCTACTTCAAAGGTTTCACTGGTACCGGGCATGGTCGTCTTCCTCCCACAATTCAAGTGTGGCTTGAGCCTCCATCCGATGAAGATAAGCAAGAAGCTCACGCTGATCATTTGCATTTGGAAAGTAAAAATCTATCGCTGTCTCGTTCATATTGAATTGTCGTAAATAACGAGAGCGTACAATTTTTCCATCTAATTCAATCACTTCTGCATAACTATTTTCCAAAACAAGTTTGACATCTGCCTTGGTCAAATTCGGATATTTTCGTGTATTCAAAAATGACAACCCACAGGCGGACAAATTCAAATCACGTAAAATCCAAGATTCATGCTTTTGATAAAGTAAATAATCGGTTGCCAAATTATTAAACGGCTCAAACCCCTTTTCAAACAGTCGCTCCAAAGAGAGGATCATCTGTAACAAATCACTTTTGTTTAAATCCATTTTACGGCTCATAAATCGCTCACGGATCTCGGCTGTAAAGCGAAATGCTTCTGGATAATCTGTAAAGTGTAGGTGGGAGCTTGTCGAGTTCTCAATGGTTTCTTGAATCATTTGCACATAACGAACAAACTTCTGTTCAATTTTAACCAACAACTCAAAAGTTTTTGGCGCTTCACGCTCCAACTCCTGAACACCATGAAAACCTTCCAATATTCTCTCTTGGTTTTGCCAATAAATTCGACGACTGGCAATTTCCTCACCACGATTCAGCATTCGAAGATAATGGACGACAATATCAAATTTTTCAAAGATATCCCCCACTATTTTAAGGAAAATATCCTGATGTGCGCTCAGACGATGCAGCTTTTGCATCACCTCAGTTTTTAATTGCAGAATATTATCTTCTGTTGCACGATTAAAATAATCTATACCATTGCTGTATAGATCAGTACTGGCTTCAAGAAGTTCAGGAGAAATAAAGTATTTACATGGAATGGGATAGCGAAAATAACGACGAGAATTATCTTTGGTAAAACGATTCAACTATTCACGCTCCAATAGACAGGTAAGAGCCTGCACAATAGATTACTTACCTATTGCGCAGAATTTTCATCAGATTAGGAAAGTTTATTTTTCAAAATCTTATTAACTTGTCCAGGGTTTGCCTGGCCACCTGAAGCTTTCATGACTTGCCCGACAAAGTAACCTAACATCTTCTCTTGACCTGCCTTGTAGGCTTCAACTTGAGAAGGATTGTTGGCAAGGACTTCCTCAACCATTGCTTCAATTGCACCAGTGTCTGTGATTTGCTTTAGGCCTTTAGCGGCAATAATGTCATCAGCCGAACCTTCACCTTTCCACATAGCATCAAAGACTTGCTTTGCAATTTTACCGGAAATCGTGTCATCCTGAATACGTGCAATCAAACCTGCCAACAGTTCAGCAGAAATTGGAGAGTCAGCGATATCCAAGTTGGCTTTATTCAATGCACCCGCTAAATCAGATGTAATCCAGTTTGCACAGAGTTTGGCGTCATTGCCTTGCGTGTGAGAAAGCACCGATTCAAAAAACTCAGCCATGGCACGCGAAGAGGTTAACACCCCTGCATCATATTCGTTCAAACCAAGATCCGACACATAACGCTTGCGTTTTGCATCAGGCAATTCTGGCATGGATGCTCGTACCGCTTCAATATCTTCTTCTGTCACCGAAATAGGCAATAAATCAGGGCATGGGAAGTAACGGTAGTCATTCGCTTCCTCTTTGGTACGCATTGAACGTGTGGTGTTAGTCTCTGAATCGTATAACCTTGTTTCCTGAACGACTTGACCGCCCGACTCAATCAGCTCAATTTGACGCTCAATTTCAAACTCAATCGCTTTTTCAATGAAACGGAATGAGTTGATATTTTTCAACTCGGCACGGGTTCCAAGCGGCTCCCCAGGACGACGAACCGAAACGTTCGAATCCACACGGAAAGAACCTTCCTGCATGTTACCGTCACAAATCCCTAAAAAAGTCACTAGCTCATGCATTTTACGTGCGTACGCTACCGCTTCTTGCGCAGAAGAAAGATCTGGTTCAGAAACAATTTCCAAAAGTGGGGTTCCTGCACGGTTCAAATCGATCCCCGTTTGTCCTGGAACAACACCATGATTTGATTTACCGGCATCTTCTTCCAAGTGCGCGCGCGTTACACCAATTCGCTTAATATCACCATCAACTTCAATATCCAAATACCCTTTACCAACAATTGGATAGTCCATTTGTGTGGTTTGATAACCTTTCGGCAAATCTGGATAAAAATAGTTTTTACGATCGAATACTTGTTTACGGCCAAGTTCAGCATTAAGTGCGAGACCCAGCGCTAAACCTTTACCAATTACGGCCTGATTAACCACCGGCAACATTCCTGGCATCCCCAAATCAACAGCACAAGCTTGACTGTTTGGTGCCGCACCATAAGCAATGGATGCGCCTGAAAAGATTTTGGTTTTGGTGGTCAACTGAGCATGAATCTCAAGACCAATCACAACTTCCCAACTCATTTATTCTTCTCCTAAGCGCTTACTGATAATGGGCTGGCGTTTGTTTATGCCAATCCGTAACTTGTTGATATTGATGTCCGATATTCAGAAGCTTTGCTTCACTGAAATATGGTCCAACCATATGAAGACCGACTGGTCGACCAGCTGCGAAACCGGCCGGTACAGACATGCCTGGGAAACCTCCCAAATTTACTGGAATAGTATAAAGGTCTGCAAGATACATACTGGTTGGGTCATCAGTTTTTTCACCAATATTAAATGCAGGAGTCGGTGCAACAGGCCCCATAATCACATCGCATTGCTCAAAAGCTTTGGTGAAGTCATCACGAACCATTCGTCGCAAACGCTGTGCTTTCAAATAATACGCATCATAATAACCGGCCGACAGAGCATAAGCCCCGACCATAATTCGACGTTTTACTTCAGCACCAAAACCTTCCGAACGGGAACGCTTATACAAATCTTGCAAATTGCTTGGGTTTTCACAACGATAACCAAAACGTACACCATCGTAACGCGATAAATTTGAAGAAGCCTCAGCAGGTGCCAATACATAATATGACGGAACCGCTAAATCTTTGTTCGGCAAGCTGACTGAAACAATAGTTGCACCTAGCTTTTCAATCTGAGCAATCGCTTCTTTTACAATTTTTTCGACTTCTGGGTCTAGACCTTCACCAAAATATTCTTCTGGAACACCGACTTTCAACCCTTCTAGAGAACTTTCCAAATCAGCTGAAAAATCAGGACGTTCATGTTCTAGGCACGTTGAATCACGCTGATCAAATTCACTCATTGCATTGAGCATCCATGCCGACTCTTCAGCAGAACGAGTCATTGGGCCAGCTTGGTCAAAGCTCGATGCATAAGCAATAATTCCAAAACGCGATACAGTACCATAGGTTGGTTTAATACCTGTAATTCCACAAAAACTCGCTGGTTGTCGAATGGATCCTCCCGTATCGGTGCCCGTTGCCATTGGTGCTAAATTCGCAGCAATCACCGCGGCTGCTCCACCAGACGAACCACCTGGCACAGCATTTAAATCCCAAGGGTTTTTTGTTGGACCAAAATAAGAACTTTCAGAAGATGAACCCATAGCAAATTCATCCATATTCGTTTTACCTAGAATCGGCATACCCGCTTTTTTCAACAGAGAGACTACATGAGCATCATAAGGCGCAATAAAATTATCGAGCATTTTTGATGAACAGGTGGTTTTGACACCATCCGTACAAAAGATATCTTTATGTGCAACGGGAATGCCAGTCAATAAACCGGCAGTGCCAGCTTTCAACTGCTCATCCGCCTCTCTTGCCATTTCTAACGCAAGTTCAGGTGTAACTGTGACATAGGCATTCAGTTCGGGGTCGTATTTGGAAATTCTGTCTAGATAATGCTGAGTGAGTTCAACACTGGTAATTTCGCCTGCATGGAGCTGATCGCTCATCTGTTTTACGCTTAAAGTGTGTAACATTTTTTATCTCTTATCATTCAATAACTTGCGGAACAAGATACATGTCTTTTGCAGTAGAAGGTGCAACGGATTGCAGCTTCTCGTGTTGATCACCCTCTGTGATTTCATCCTTACGCAAACGCTGACTCACCTCATGAGGATGAGCCATTGGTTCAACACCGTCCGTGTTGACGGCTTGCATTTGTTCAAATAAATCCAAGACATTATTGAGTTTGGCAGATACCTGCTCAACTTCTGATTCAGCGACATCGATCATCGCCAAACGCGAAATATATTCAACTTCGCTTTTTCCTATAGACACAGTGAAACTCCCGATTGCATATCAATCACTAACCGGCCGGTAACGTTTTCAACTTACCGCCAACAGCCCAAAAATAACGCAATAAAATACCATATTTAGCGATTCGACTAAAGGAAAACTCCTACAACAGTACTGTGAATTCAATTTGCTATTCAATTTATAAGTGAAACAATTAAAAAACTGCATTCAACGAAGCTTCTACCCTGTCTGGAAATCCGTTAGAATAGCCAAATCTTTGATTTCAGTCGCTAAAGGACACTTCACAATGTTTCGTAAACTTATGGGGCTTTTCTCCAATGACCTTTCCATTGACTTGGGAACGGCAAATACACTTATTTATGTTCGAGGAAAAGGAATGGTTCTAAACGAGCCTTCTGTGGTGTCGATACGCAATTCTCACCGTGGTAATGGCGCTCGTTCTATTGTAGCAGTCGGTGAAAACGCCAAAATGATGTTGGGCAAAGAGAACAAAGACATCGAAACAGTTCGCCCGATGAAAGACGGAGTGATTGCAGATTTTGAAGTCACTGAAAAAATGCTGCAATCGTTTATTCGTAAAGTGCACGAAGCTAAATTCTTCCAACCTAGCCCTCGAGTTTTGGTCTGCGTGCCTTGTGGCTCAACTCAGGTTGAACGTCGTGCTATTCGCGAATCTGCCGCCGGTGCTGGTGCTCGCGAAGTTTATCTCATTGAAGAACCGATGGCAGCTGCTATTGGTGCAGGCATGCCTGTTTCAGAACCAACGGGTTCCATGGTTGTCGATATTGGAGGAGGGACGACCGAAGTCGCAACCTTATCACTGAATGGTATTGTCTGGTCTGACTCTGTCAAAGTCGGCGGCGATCGTTTTGATGATGCAATTATTAAATATGTTCGTCGTAACTATGGCATGGTTATCGGTGAATCGACTGCTGAGCGAATTAAAACAACCATTGGTACGGCGTACCATGAAAGTTCACCTGCCACCATGGAAGTTCACGGAACAAATTTGGCGGAAGCCATTCCGCGCCGTTTTACAATGAATTCAAATGAAGTGTTAGAAGCCCTCCAAGAACCATTGGCAGCCATCATTAGTGCCGTTCGAACCGCTTTGGAAAACACGCCTCCAGAGCTTGGCGCTGACATTGCGGAACATGGTATCGTCTTGACTGGCGGCGGCGCTCTGCTCAAAAACATTCACACACTCCTTGCTGAAGAAACAGGTATTCCTGTGATCATAGCGGATGATCCCCTAACCTGTGTTGCACGTGGTGGTGGTCGTGCTTTAGAGTTGATGGATGAAAAAGGTTTAGACGTTTTTTCATTTGATTAAATGATTTATTGAATCTTACCGGCCGGTAAATGTTTTTCATTTATCGGCTCAAATCATCAACACAGCTAAACACTCAACGACAACGATTAGCCTTTTAACTTTAGGAGCCAACTATTTCTCCGACTGCGACGACGCCTCAACAAGACGCGATTCATTTTATTGTGGCCTTTATTTTAGCCATCGTTTTGTTGGCGGCAGATCGTTATGGAGAAATGGTCTCTGAATTACGTGGCTTTTTATTGGCCGGATTAACGCCAATTGAACAAGTCGCTTCCATTCCCAAAACATTTTTTAAAGAATTTGATCGCGATATCGTTGATTATGACGAACTGAAACGTCAAAATCAGATTCTCAAAACAGAAGTCTTACTCCTAAAAGCTAAACAACAACAGCTTATTAATCTTAAGCAGGAAGTAGCTCGCTTGGAATCGCTTCTAGGTACGACAGGAAAAATTGCCGACCACACGGTGCAAATTGCGACAGTTACACAATTCAGTCAAAACCCGATTTCACAATTCATGACCTTGAATAAGGGGTCAAAAGATGGTGTTTCAACTCAAGATACCGTGATTGATGCGAATGGTGTTGTTGGACAAATTATCAATGTGGCACCCTATAGTGCGAGAGTGATGTTAATCACCGACCCTGATCATCATCTTCCCGTTCGAATCCAACGCACATCTCAACGCGGAATTTTAAAAGGCTCAGGCTACGACAGTAGTGAGTTAAACTTTATTCCGAGTAATAGCAACATTAAAGTCGGTGACATTATTGAAACTTCTGGACTCGGTGGCGTTTTCCCAAGTGGTTACCCTGTTGCAACCGTTACCGAAGTGGAAAAAACAGGCAGCGCCCCCTACTTAAAAATCTTTACTCAGCCAATTTCAGAGCTCAATAAAGCACATAAAGTCTTAATTCTAAAACCTGAGGCTATCTCACCTCAGACCTTGAAGACCGATTTAGATTACGATTTAAACAGTTCACTCAATCAAACAGAGACTGGAGACTAACCTCGTGGGCGAATCGTTTACTTATCATCGAAGCGCAAAAGTTCGCTGGTACTTTGTCGCTAGTTTATTACTTGCTTTAGTGAGTGATAGTTTAGTTATTTCAGTACATGCCTCACCTATATTTCCTCCTTTTTCACTGTTAGTTTTATTTTATTGGGCTGGCCATTTTCTTGACCGGAGCTACATTGTAACCGCGTTTATTTTAGGCTTGCTTAGCGATACATTAACGCAAACCCCATTAGGTGCTCATGCAATTATCTATGTTAGCTTGATTTATCTGCTAAGCCGCCATCGCCTTCACTTTCGAAGCTTTACACCTTGGCAACAAGCGATATTTATTACCGGTTATTTTTTCATTTACCAGTTCACCAACTGGATATTTTTTGACCCGTTATTAACAGACACTCATGCCATCTATTTTTGGTTAATGCCATTTTCTGCCGCGATATTTTGGATAATCATCGCACCATTATTTAATCGTTTCACACTGCAAGTCGAACAAAATTAAATGCAAGAAAACCTTCATTTTGACAGTTCACAAGCCGTGCATCAGAAAAAACGGCAGTTTCGTTTACGATTAATCATCGCATTTGTTTTTGTTTGTAGCTTATTTCTGTTTTTGACCGGCCGGATGGCCTACCTGCAATGGATTAATTACGATCGATATCATAGTCTTGCAGAAGGCAACCGTGTCAGTTTAGAGGTCATTCCTCCCATTCGAGGAAAAATCTATGATCGCAACCATCGACTTCTGGCGGACAATCAACCTGTTTATAGCCTACAATTGATCCGGGAAGACATGGATTCGACTGATGAATTTGAAGCCGAAATCCAGAAAATTCTCACCGACATGCCCAAAGAGCGTTTTGAAAAGTTCATGGAGCGTTTCCGTAAAGGGCGAAGAGCCATACGTTATCAACTCCCACATACTCTTTCCGAACAACAAGCTGCGCAATTTGCCGTCATTAGCCACAAGTTTCCAGGAGTGACGCTGAGTGCTCGATTGAAACGCACCTACCCATATAAAGCCATAGGCGTTCATGCGATTGGCTATGTCGGCCGAATCAATGAACGCGAATTAGGTAGAGTGAATGCAAAGCGCTATAAAGGCACCCAAGTCATAGGCAAATCTGGGGTAGAACGTTATTACGAATCCACTCTACAAGGCTACCCGGGACTCCAATATATCGAAACTAATGTTCGCGGTAGCATTTTACGCAAACTGGAATCCGAACCAGCCATTCCTGGCCAAGACTTGCACATGACCATAGACATTCAACTGCAAGAATATGCTGAAAAACTCTTAGAAGGTAAACGCGGTAGCATTGTTGCGATTGAGCCACAATCTGGGGAAATTTTAGCTTTTGTTAGCGTTCCAACCTACGATCCGAACTTGTTTGTTGATGGTATTGATAGCAAAACCTATAAGTCCTTAATGGATGACAAAAACCGCCCTTTTATTAACCGCGCAATTAATGGTCAATACCCTCCAGGATCGACGATTAAACCTTTTGTGGCATTAGGTGCCATTGAACGGAATATTATCTCGCCTTACAAAAAAATCTATGACCCCGGATACTTTGAATACAAAGGACACCGCTATCGAGATTGGAAACGTACTGGGCACGGACTCGTTGATATGAAAGCCGCTGTCGCTCAATCCTGCGACACTTATTTTTATGAACTAAGCTTGGATATGGGGGTTGACACAATTCATGACTCTCTTGCTCCTTTCAGCCTTGGGAAGCGCACCGGCATTGACCTATTTGGAGAGTCAAAAGGAATCCTCCCTTCTCAAGCATGGAAAATGGCGACCAAAGGTAAGCCTTGGTATCGTGGCGAGACTATTATCACCTCAATTGGTCAAGGTTATAACCTCACGACCCCACTGCAATTGGCAACTGCAACCGCGATTTTAGCGAACCGAGGCAAACAAATTATTCCTCACTTGGTTTCTCATGAGCAAATCGAACCATTTGAGCAAATCCAAATTCAGGAAATTGATAACTGGGAAAAAGTCATTGATTCAATGGTAGAGGTAATGCATGGAAAACGTGGAACTGCAAGACGCCATGGACGAAACCTTCCTTTTAAAATGGCTGGAAAAACGGGAACCGCACAAGTATTCAGCTTGAATGAAGGAGACTATAATGCGGATGAACTCGACAACCGATTGCATGATCATTCATTATTTTTAGGTTTTGCGCCTGTAGAAAAACCTAAAATTGCAGTGGCGGTCATCGCCGAAAATTCCGGAAGTGGCTCAAAAACCGCTGCTCCAGTAGCAGTATCGCTTATAGAACGTTATTTAACCCCTGAAAAATACTCAGACCCGACGAATCCACTGAGTAAAACTCAAACTCAACCTTAGACTTTCTTCTGGAATTATATTCGAATGCAGAGCTTTCAAACATCGCAAACCCTCTATAAAACCAATAAAGGCTGGTTTTCGAGATTCCATATTGATGGCTGGCTATTAGCCGGAATTCTACTCTTGCTAAGTTTAAGTCTAGCGATTGTTTTCAGTGCTTCAGGCGGTGATTGGCAAGTGGCCGAAAGACATTTGGTGAGAATTACCATTGCTCTGGGACTCATGTTGCTCTTTGCTCAAATCCCACCCAATTGGATTTACATTATCACGCCTTTTTTATTTGCCATTGCCTTATTAATGCTCATTGCTGTCCCTATTGTCGGAGATGTTGGAAAAGGTGCGCAACGGTGGCTTGATTTAGGGCCGGCAAGATTTCAACCATCTGAACTTATGAAGGTTGTTTTACCTTTGATGGTCGCTTGGATTTTTGCACACAGTAGCTACCCTCCAAACTGGCAACGAATCTTAGCCGCTCTTGTAGTGATTGGCATGACAGCGGGTCTAATTGTCATTCAGCCAGATTTAGGAACCTCTTTGCTCATTGCAATGAGTGGCTTGTTTATTGTGTTTTTTGCTGGCCTTCCTTGGAAATTAATTTTTGGAGCACTGTTTGCCGCAGCGGCAAGTATTCCTATCGCTTGGGAATTTATGCATGATTACCAGAGACAACGGGTACTGACCTTCTTGGATCCCGAATCCGATCCTTTAGGTGCGGGTTACCACATCATTCAGTCTAAAATAGCCATTGGTTCAGGCGGTATTGAAGGCAAAGGTTTTTTAGGCAGTACTCAAGCGCATCTTGAATTTTTACCAGAAAGTACTACCGATTTTATTTTCTCCGTTCTCTCAGAAGAGTTTGGATTGATTGGGGTCATTATTTTACTACTGATGTACTTGTTCGTTATTGGTCGAGGTTTGTATATTTCAGCAAAGGCCGAAGATAACTTTACTCGCTATGTCGCAGCAAGCCTCATCATGACATTCTTTATTTATGTATTTGTCAACATCTCGATGGTGAGTGGTCTACTTCCCGTCGTCGGCCTTCCACTCCCTTTAGTCAGCTACGGTGGAAGTTCATTGGTCACCTTAATGATTAGTTTTGGAATATTAATGTCAATCCACACCCATAAAAAACTATTACGACAAGCAAAATACTAACGAAGCAAAGACCATTGAAAAGTTTTGCCAAGTCACTATTCAGGACTGAAAATCACAAACAATTTATGGTAGAGTAAGTGCAACTTTACCGGCCGGTATCAATATGCTTACATAACACCGGACAATAATAAAAACACAATTACCTTAACAAGGGATGCACTCTCCATGATGCGACTGTTACAACCCGTTCTGATTTTTCTTTTCTCATTTTTGTCACTTAACATTCAGGCTCAACCGACTACCAATATTGCAATGCCTGCCATTCCAGTCATTCCTTCTGCACCGGATATTGCTGGAGATGCTTATCTGCTTATCGATTTTCATAGTGGGCATATTCTGGCCAGTAATGATCCGGATAAACGCGTTGAGCCGGCCAGTTTGACTAAAATCATGACGGGCTTTGTGGTGATTAACGAAATCCGTAATGGTAATCTGAGTTTAAACGACATGGTAACCATTAGCCCAAAAGCTTGGAAAACACCGGGCTCAAAAATGTTTATTGAAGTGGGCAAACAAGTGTCGGTTCAAGATTTAATTAAAGGCATGGTCATTCAATCAGGTAATGACGCATCGGTTGCGTTGGCCGAACATATTGCAGGCAGTGAAGAAGTCTTTGCGCAATTGATGAATAAATATGCGCAATCACTGGGTATGACAAATACGAACTATATGAATGCGACAGGTTTGCCACACCCAGAACACTTCACAACTGCGCGAGATTTGTCTATCCTCACCAAGGCACTGATTGAAAAATTCCCAGACGAATACCAATGGTACTCGGAAAAGAAATTTACCTTCAACAACATTACGCAATACAACCGCAATAAACTTCTTTGGCAAGATCCAACCGTAGATGGCCTAAAAACTGGCCATACGGAAAGTGCTGGATATTGTTTAGTCTCCTCTGCCAAACGGGAAGAAATGCGCCTGATCAGCATTGTGCTCGGTACCAAAAGTGCCAAAAGCCGCATTCAAGAATCTCAAAAACTCCTAAACTACGGCTTCCGTTTTTTTGAAACACACAAAGTGTATAGCGCCAAGCAACGCTTGAATGATGTCAAAGTTTGGGAAGGCAATAAAGATTTAGTGGGTGTTGGATTAACCGATGATTTGTACATCACCATTCCTCGTGGTCAATACAAAAATCTGGAGATTGAATCAACGATTACACCAGAGCTAAAAGCCCCAATTACTGAAACTCAACCGCTTGGCACGCTGCAAATCAATCTTTCAGGAAAACCTGTGATTGAACGCCCTCTGGTTGCCCTTTCAGGTGTTGAAGAAGGTTCTTTTTTGAAAAAAGTTATGGATCAAATCAAGCTGACGTTTAAATCTTTATTGGATTAACTTACGACCTTCAGTTAAAGAAATAAATGTTTTGCTTTGAGTGATTCTAAAGCCGCATCCAATGTGATCGCGGCTTTTTTGTTGCATGAATAAAAAACCTTGAAGTATGTTTTTGATAAAATCCAACGCATTACAGCATTACAAATAGTATTCAAACAAACCTTACCTTTTAAATTCTTTGCCGGCCGGTAAAAACGACTGCTTAGTTAAAAGATGTAAAATTTGAAAACGATATGGAAAATAAGATGACAAAAGATTTACATACCCCTGACAGCGAGACATTAATTGAATTCCCATGTGATTATCGTTTAAAGGCCATGGGAGAAAATTCTGAGGAATTTGTCGAATTGGTTTATAAGGTCTGTTGCAAATACGCGCCTAATACTCCACGAGATAATATCAAAATCAACAATTCCAAAGGGAAACGTTTTATCTCTGTCAATGTGACATTCTATGCTACCTGCATCGAACAAATTCATGGTATTTATGGCGAGCTGAAACAACACCCAGAAGTCAAAATGACACTGTAAAGTCACAATAACTTCGCGACTTGTAATGACTGACTGCATCCCAATTCACATTCACTCCCTAGGACGTGTTGATTACCTTAACACTTGGCAAGCAATGCAATCCTTTACCGAGCAGCGCACGCCTGAAATACCTGACGAGCTCTGGATTGTTGAGCACCCACCTGTTTACACTCAAGGTTTGAATGGCAAAGCCGAACACCTGCTCAACCCAAACCCAAAGATTCCAATTGTCCAAACCGATCGTGGTGGTCAGATTACTTATCACGGCCCCGGACAGTTGGTCATTTATGTATTGATCGATTTAAAGCGTCGTAAGCTAGGTGTTCGCGCGCTTGTCAGTCTCATTGAAAATAGTCTAATTGAGTTGCTTGCTAATCTTAATATTGAATCAACTGCGCGCGCCGATGCCCCAGGCGTTTATGTAAAAGGCAAAAAAATTGCCTCTTTAGGTTTAAAAATTCGCAAACAAAAAAGCTATCACGGTCTGGCGTTAAATATCGATATGGACTTAACCCCTTTTCAGGCGATTAACCCATGCGGCCTTCAAGGTATGCAAATGACTCAACTGAAAGATGAGTTCAAACAACTTTCCGACAACCCATTGCCAAGCTTTGACAAAATCGGGGCACAGCTTACCGAAATTATTTCAGCACAGTTAATTTCCAGCTGAATATCACAGTTAAAGATACCGGCCGGTAAACATTGTATGACGCACAATTTCGTGTGCAATTTTTGAAAACCTCCAACTTGGCTTATAATGACGCGCTTAATTGATAAATCGGAACTGTCCATGTCGAACGTGCCTGAACGCCAAGAAATCCCAATTGAACAAATTGGTTCAATCAAAGCTCGCAACGCAGCCATGTCGAAAGGCGAATACAAAACCAAATCGTTAAAACATCGTCCTGACCCGGAAGCAGAAAAGCTAAAAAAACCACGTTGGATTAAAGCTCAGCTTCCAAAAACGAAAGATATACCTCGGATTCGCGAATTGAAAAACATTATGCGTGAACAAGGTTTGCATAGTGTCTGCGAAGAAGCATCGTGCCCTAATCTCGGTGAATGTTTTGGACATGGCACAGCCACCTTTATGATCATGGGCGACATTTGCACCCGAAAATGCCCATTCTGTGATGTCACGCATGGCCGCCCGAAACCTTTAAATCAAGAAGAACCAGCTCACTTAGCGCGAACTGTAAAAGCCATGCAGCTTAAATATGTGGTAATTACATCGGTTGACCGCGATGATCTTCGTGATGGCGGTGCGACACATTTTAAAAATGTTGTGCAAGCTCTTCGGGATGAACTGCCGGATTTAAAAATTGAAACCCTCGTCCCTGATTTTCGTGGTCGATTAACTATCGCACTTGAAACACTGGGACAAATGCCGCCGGATGTGTTGAATCACAACTTGGAAACGGTACCGCGCCTTTATGAAGAAGCACGACCAGGCGCAGATTATCAAGCTTCTCTGGATTTACTTAAACGTTTTAAAGCGTCTAACCCCGAAGTTAAAACGAAATCAGGCTTAATGGTGGGCTTAGGTGAAACCATGGATGAACTATTACAAGTCATGCGTGATTTACGCGCCCATAATGTTGAAATGCTGACCGTCGGTCAATACCTACAACCCAGTAGTTTCCATTTAGCTGTTAAAAAATATTGGACACCAGAAGAGTTTAAACAGATTGAAATCGCAGGCTATGAAATGGGTTTTGAAAATGTTGCTTCTGGGCCAATGGTACGCAGCTCTTATCACGCTGACTTACAGGCACAAGCTGACAATGGAAAAGCAAAAATTCAATTTAACCAACTTTAGAGAAGAGTTTGAACAAAATGGCAAATAACAGCATTCAACGTTTTTTATTTAAAGACCATGGCATTCGCGGCCAATTCGTTCAACTGACAGACAGTTGGCAATCCATGACTCATGAGCGCCATTACCCTGATGTCATTTCAAAGCTGTTAGGCGAATTGAGTTTAGTCGCCATTATTATGGCAAATGGGCTTAAACATAAAGGTCGCATTACTCTTCAAATCCAAGGCTCTGGTCCTGTGAACCTGCTTGTCGTTGAAGTGATGGACAACTTACTCATAAAAGGTGTTGCCAAAACCTCGCAAACGATTACCGATGAAACTACACTATCTGAATTACTCGGCAATGGGCAAATCCTTGCAACCCTAGAAAACTCTCAAACCAATCATCACTTCCAAAGCTATGTGAGTCGCGATGCTGAAACGGTCGCAGAATGTTTTGAGATTTTCTTCCAACAGTCAGAACAGCTTCAAACACGTGTTTTCCTTGCGGCAAATGAAAACTCTGCCGGCGGGTTAATTCTGCAAAAAATGCCTGAAACTGCCGAAACACAGGTAAGTTCAGATGACGATGCATGGAATCGTATTGAACATTTAACCTCAACAATCAGTGACGCTGAGTTAACCTCCTTGGGTTGCGAAGAATTGCTACATCGACTTTACCACGAAGAGACTGTTGAGCTGTTTGAAGCTTGCGAGATTGAATATCATTGTCCTCAAGACTCATCGAAAATTGATGCCATGTTAAAAAGCTTGGGAGAGGAAGAAGTCCGAAAAATTCTTGAAGAGCAAGGAGAAATTGTCATTCACAATGAGATGTGCAATTTTCACGCACGCTACGACAAAGCTGCTGTGGATGAGCTTTTTGCTGGACGAGAATCCAAAAATACCAACGACTCTATTCAGTAATCATAAGGGTAACCTCTGCTTGAATCCTATTGAAGTCACGCCCATAGGGACTTAGCCAAATTTATCAGATTCAATCAGAAGCTCAATAGCGTAAAAGTTCTGAATTAGGCTAATGAATGGTAAAAAACATTACCGGCCGGTAGCAAATGATTTGATTTCTAGAGAGTTTTGCACGTGTAAGAGATAAAGCATAAATTGAGAAAAAATTCGGTTGAGCTAGGCAAAAAGTGCAGGGAATAGCTGGCTATTCGCAAGATGCCGCCCAACGGAAGTACCCTTGGGGTATAACAAAGCTCGGCAGGATTTTAGCCAATTTTGATTATTTATTATCTCGTGTTTATACCCGAAAGGGTGCAAAGCTCTCTTGTAATTAAATTTAAAAGCGCTTGGTTAATTCAAGCGTCTTTAATCCCAAATGCAATCCCTTCTGAAATATCCTCTAAGCCCTGCTGTAAGGCGAATAAACGGTCAACACCTAAAGCCACGCCTGAACAATCGGGCAGCCCTTTTTGCTCCAAATCAGCGAGTAAATTTTCATCCAGAACAACTGGTGGCAACCCCTGTTCTTTGCGCATAGCAAGAGAGGCTTCAAAACGCTGGCGATACTCATTAGCATCAGCCAATTCATAATAACCATTGGCCAGTTCCATACCTTTGACGAAAACTTCAAATCGCTGAGCACACTGCGGGTTGTCAGTTGAAACTCGGGCTAAAGCTGCATCTCTGGCTGGAAAATCATTAATCACACAAATCCCTGATTTTCCTAGCTGTGGTTCGATGACTTCTGTCAGAACCAGCTGTTCCCACAAAACCTTATCATCTAACTCAACACCCACAATCTCTGGAACTTTATGAATTAAAAGTACTTCCCGACAATTCGCCGCAGTTGCACTACAGATATCGTCAATTTGAGCGTATTTTGTGAACGTTTCACGATAAGTTAGTTGCTCAACATCATCACAAAGAGTCTCAGAACCAGAAAGTCTTGCTTGTATCAGAGCGACCACTTCATCAATGAGTTGTTGTAAATCAAAACCCAGTCGATACCACTCCAACATTGAAAATTCTATTTGATGACGAGGACTCAAATCCGAATCACGGAACACCTTTCCCAAGTAGAAACAATCTTCCACACCCTCACATAGCAGCCGTTTCATTGGATATTCTGGTGATGTATGAAGGTAATAGTCTTTTAAGCCCTCACCAGGAATCTGAAGAGTCGTTCGTAAAGAACGCAAATGTAGATCAGGAGTAGCAGCTTGGGACAATATCGGAGTATCCACTTCAATCACCGCTCGTTCATAAAAAAACGCCCGCAGATCATGCAAGAACTGCGAGCGTTTTTTCAGTCTTTCAAACTTTGTCATCAACATTTCAACAACTTATTTAGCGCGAGAAACGTACTCACCTTTTTCAGTGTTGACGATGACCATCTCACCGATTTGAACAAAGAGAGGAACTTGTACGACAGCACCCGTCGATAGCGTTGCTGGTTTACCGCCAGTTCCAGCCGTATCACCTTTCAAACCAGGGTCCGTATCAACAACTTCCAGAGTCACTTGCTTTGGCGGCGTGACAGAAATCGGGTCACCATTCCAAAGAGTCACCACACACATATCTTGCTCAACTAGGAATTTACTAATATCCGCTACAGCGGCTTCAGAAGCTTGATACTGTTCAAAGGACTCTGCATCCATAAAATGCCAAAACTCGCCATCGTTATAAAGGTACTGTAATTCAGTATCCATAACATCTGCTGCTTCAACTTTTTCACCCGATTTAAATGTTTTTTCCAACACTCGACCGGTAATCAAATTACGATATTTCACACGGTTAAATGCTTGACCTTTACCAGGTTGAACAATCGTATTGTCAGTAATGGTACATGGCTGTCCGTCCATTAAGAATTTTAAGCCGTTTTTGAATTCGTTGGTGCTTACTGTTGCCATAACGCTTTCCAGATACTCTTAATTAAATTGCACGGCATTTTACCCTAAAACAGATTCGGTTTAAAATTCTTGGTTTGTAAAACTCAACCGGCCGGTAAATTATGCGTTCTAACGCCAAAGTCTCAAGCATCTCATTCGATCTCTTAAATTCCTCGCAAAAAAAGCAAGCAAAGCAATTACACCATTTACTGGCTGAAATTCAGTTACCCGAATTGGAAAACGATTGCCATTTGTCGGAATTCCCCCTAAAAGTCCCTAAACATTTTGCCAAACAAATTCAGCTTAAGAACCCTACTGACCCTTTGCTTCGACAAATTTTGCCCGTCAACCAAGAATTAGAAACAAACGAGCACTATAAAAAAGACCCAGTTGGCGATTTGGACAAAAACCCTTTACCTAGTCTTATCCACAAATACTATGGCCGAGTATTATTGATTGCGAGTCCAAAGTGTGACATTCATTGTCGCTACTGTTTCAGACGCCATTTTCCTTATGAAAATCAAAGTAACAATCGTGCTTGGCATCAAGCCATTGACTATATACAAGCAGACGACAGCATTCACGAAGTGATTTTGAGTGGTGGGGACCCGATGAGCCTATCAGAAAACGTTTTACTCAAGTTATCTCAAAAAATTGAGTCGATTCAACACGTCAAAACTTTACGAATTCACAGCCGAACGCCCGTGGTTTCGCCAACAGATGCCGCTCAGAAGGAATGGTTGGAATGGGCAAAAACGACCTCTCTCAATATCGTTCTGGTGGTGCACTGTAATCACCCCAATGAATTAAGCACACAAACTCATGAGCTTTTTAAGCGCTATCAACAGGCAGGACTTCATCTTTTAAATCAAACAGTTCTACTGCGATCAATCAATGATTCGGTCGACGTGCTTGAAAAACTCAGTCATGCCCTATTTGCTCAATCAGTCATGCCCTACTACCTTCATCAATTGGATAAAGTTCAAGGTGCTACACATTTTCAAGTTGCGGATCAGGATGCATTGATTTTGCACCAAGCGCTTCGTGAGCGCTTACCGGGTTATTTAGTGCCAAAACTCGTTCAAGAAGTCGCAGGAGAGCCCTTTAAGACTCCTCTTTACGAACTTGCTGATGAGAATGGGATTTAGCCCTTAAACTCAGTAAAAACTGCTGCATTTTGTCAAAGGCGATGTGCAATCTCTCAGCATTGCTAGCTTCTGGCTCAAGCATTTGTATAAGCTCCGCAATCGCTTCAATGGTCGCTAACGACTGATTGTTTTTCTGCTTTCGAATGTGATACGAAGAAGCTTTATTTGGCAATATCGCTATTCTCGGCAAAACTTGAAGTATTGGGTTTAGCATAAGCATCTTATGTGTTTTTCGCCATGTACCATCGAGCACCAACACCTGAAAATCACCATTCAACTGGTTGATTTCTGAAACTTTACAAACTTTACCGGCCGGTAACTGTTTGTTTACGGGCATTCCTTGAAAAGAATTTTGCATGATTCCAGAATCGCTTAAATTAGAATCTAACACTGTCGTATCAAACACTTCATCCGTTTCTGGATAGAGTAATAAAGTCGTTTTTTGTGAAATCCATTGAGCTAGGCTATCTTTTGACATGATAGGCTTTTCCACAACTTGACCATGACTTACTGACAACACCGCATTAGTCACTAACTCGCCGACCCACAACTTGGAATTTTTTACTGATAAGGCGGCTAGCCTTGCTGTGCCTTTGCTCTGTTTTTGCTCACTTGGGTGCTGCAGAATGCCAATTTCCACCGCAGGTAAAATTGATACAATGCAGTCACAAATGCAAGCTTTCTGGGCTCGCATACACTTGGGACATTCTGTTCTTTTACTAGAATTAATCATAGATATTTATTTGAATTAACGAATCAACCATTCGGTTAGTTTAAAAGCAATCGGAGCTCTTTTGAATACAGACTTACAAGTCAAACAACTGAATGAATTATCCCAAATGGAACAATTCCAGTTGAAACACTTTTGTAAACAACATAAACAGAGCCTGCCAAATCAACATGACCTTGGTGGCGTACTATTCCTAAACTCAAAACTGATAGGCTGGGTTCGCCTCATTATGATTCAACCAAATGAACACTATTGGCTTAGAGGCCTATTTATCGCACCTGATTACCGTCAACAAGGTTACGCTCATGGATTAATGCAGCAAATTCCAAATCTTTTGCAAACCGGATCAACCCAGAATATTTCAATTACTTTGTTTGCTCTGGCTCATCTAGAAGATTTTTATAGACGCTTAAATTACCGGCCGGTAGATTGTCAACAAATCCCTGAAACACTCAAAAAACATTGGGTTAAAGCGAAAAATGACGGTAAAAATTGGATTTTATTGCAAAAAAACCTAGTCTGAGAGCTTTGCACGAGATAATAATTAACCAAAATTGGCTAAAATCCTGCCGAGCTTTGTTATACCCCAAGGGTACTTCCGTTGGGCGGCATCTTGCGAATAGCCAGCTATTCCCTGCACTTTTTGCCTAACTCAACAGAATTTTTTCTCAATTTGTGCTTTAACTCTTACTCGTGCAAAGCTCTCAGTCTGAACTAACTCTGCTAATCAGGCTTTTTTACTTTCTTTTCTTAATGCACATCATCCTATTTCTGATGCGTCTTCCAGTGCGTTTTCGGAGGATTTTTTATCCAATTCTTGTTCACTGACCAGATGTTCCGGTAACTCTTTTTTGGTTTTCCCCGCCAGCTCTTTGAGCATCTGAGCTTGTCGAACTAAATTACCCCGGCCGGTAGAGAGTTGTTTGAATGCATCGTTATATGCATTGTTCGCTTGAGTAATCTGCGTGCCAACCTTTTCAAAATTAGCCACAAACCCCACAAATTTGTCATGAACATCTGCAGCCCGTTGGATCAATTTTACGGTGTTTTCGCTCTGGCGCTCATATCGCCAAAGTTGTTCAATGGTTTTTAAAGTTGTAAACAACGTTGTTGGCGTCACCACTGCAACACGCTGATCAAAGGCATCTTCAAAAATATGGCTATTTTCTTCAATCGCCATTAAATAAGCAGCTTCAATTGGAACAAACATCAAAACAAAATCTGGAGCATTCAATTGATTCAGGTGTTCATAGCGCTTGGCCGCCAAAGTCGAAATATGGCTTTTTAGACTTTGTAAATGTGCTTTGGTGGCTTTCAAGCGTGCCTCATCCGAAGGTGCGTTTAATGCACGTTCGTAATCGGTGAGTGAAACTTTCGAGTCAATAACGATATGCTTGTTATCAGGAAGATTCAAAATCACATCTGGACGCAGACGCTTTCCTTCTTCAGAGGTAAAACTTTTCTCTCGATCAAACTCCTGCCCTTCACGTAAACCAGATCGTTCAAGAAGCCTCTGTAAAATCAATTCTCCCCAGTTACCTTGCATTTTGCTCTCACCTTTCAATGCCTGAGTCAGATTTTGAGTTTCAATCGACATTTGCGAATTCAATGTCTGCAACTGCTTGAGTTGTTCTTTCAGAGACGCGCGACCTTCTATATCCTCTTTATGAGTTGTTTCCAAGCGAGAACGAAACTGCTCAAGGGATTGGTTCATAGGTTTTAACAATGACTCAAGAGAATCTTTTGAATTCTGGGTAAATTGTTTTTGTTTTTCATCAAAAACTTGATTCGCAAGTAGCTTAAACTCTTGTGTTAACTGCTGTTTTGCATTTTCAAGCAAAGTGATTTTTTCCTGAGATTGCCTGCTTTCTTGCGTTAGGCGTTCTTGCAATTCTGCTGTTAACTGCTTTGTTTCAGTTAACTTTCTCTGAAGCTCATTTTTTTCTTGAGTAGATGCCAAAATGTCAGCTTCGTATTTCTTTAACTGAGCGTGAATTTCATCAAATTGGCCTTGCAATACATAAAATTCTTGAAGCTTTTCTGATTGTGAATTGACTAAAGTTTGAGTTTCATCAAAACGGGAAATTAAATGAGAATGCGTAATTTGCAAATTACTCAAACTGTCTAATTCTTGTTCAGCCTGAACCAGTTGTCTGCGACTTTGCTGTAATTTTTTCCATAAGTACAATACTGCGACCAAAAAAATACCAGCAAATGCTGGTATGAGTGTTTGAAAAATAATTTCCATAGATTAACTCTATTCTCCAGTAATAATTTGAACCTGTTTTAAGGTGTCTTCGGTAACCTTATCCTTGGTTTTCGGCAATGCTTTTTTCTTTTCTTGTTGTTCGATTTTGTAGTTCTCCACCATTTTCATCTGGCGAGGAAACAATGTTTGCCCAACAGGAACTGTTTGTGTTTTTCTTAAAATCTTTAGAACGGCTCCATTTGGCCCTGTTCTCGACTCATCAATAGAAATATATTTGGATTTAGTTTGATTGTATTGATCATTAATTCGAACTAAAGCGGAACCATCTGGCTTCTTAATCACCGCTGTGACCGATAACTTATAAGGCAATACAATCGGTTTTTTCTTAGCTTTTTTATCACCTGTTTTTTTCTTAATCGGTTCAATCGCTTCTTTTTGCTTTTCTGGTTTAGGGTTTAAATAATCAGCTCTCTGCGCATCAATTTTTTCGCGCGTCGGCTTGTTCAGCAAAACCGTTTTGAGGTTTAATGGTGGTAAGGATTCATCATTTTTTTTCGCATCTTTTTTTGAATCTACTTTTTTCTGGGATTTCTCTTCAACAACTGCTGAGTTATCTTGAGAAGAAGAGTCAGCCGCTAAACTCATAGCCGGCCAAACTCCAACTATCGACAAAATTAAGGCAAATTTTGTTATTCGTTTATTCATAACTTTCTCAAATACTTTATTTATGTTGCCGTCAAATCGTAAGAATTCCAACAAGGTTATTTCTCAGATCCTTGACCAATAACAATATGCGTATGGAATGCAACAATCGTACAAACAGCACTGACATTGCCTTCGGTTAAATTAAAATTCGCTTGAACCTTGTGATCTTCATCCTTTAAGTTTAGCTCGCAGGATTCCAGCAAATAAATTGGCGACACTTTTGCATTCAACAACTCCATTAACCGCAATACATCTTCTTCATGTTGCATATTCATTGTGAACTTTATCCGGCTAAAATAGAAGAGTTTATTGGGCACTTTTAATTTTTGGAATAACCCGCTTGTCAAAGGTTTTTCCGGCATGAAGTTAAAGGTGAACTCCGGCATAACAAGTGTTTGTTTAAAACCAATTAGCTTGTCGGTCCAAAAAACACGATCTTGTTTTTTAACGAGACCTTTTGCAATTAATTCCTCATATTTCGCACCATACTGCTCATAAAGCTTGAGTTGTTTTTGTAGAAACTTAACCTGACTTTGTAATTCATTCAGCTTTTTAACTTTTGGAGCCTTTTGTATGGCAAGTTCTTTATTCATTTCTTCAAAACCATACCAAGCGCCACCAATGGCACCTCCAAGCAAAATAAAGAAGACAATCGACCAAAGAAAAAAACGTTTTAATAGAGGATCTTGAGTAATACTATTTAGATTCGCCATCTTTCATCCTCAAGGTAATGCTGAAAGCCAGTGCCGGTACTTTGCCTTCGTCCGTATTGATTGTCACCGCTTGATTTAGATTCCGGTTCAACGGTTCTTTTGTTAGCTGGACACTTTGAACACCTGAAACTTTTTCAAGATCGCTGACAAGGTTATCAACCCATTCAACGGGCTTTTTGTATGTACCATAGAAAGGAAATACCCATCCATTGAAACTGATTTCATGCGTTTTGCTATCAAAGCGCTCTTTATTGCTCCATTTAATGTCTGAAATTTGAATATTATTATGTTTGACTAACGTTTCACTTAACGACTGAATATCAAATCCAACCAAGCGACCCAGCTTTAATTTCAAAATAGATTCGGAAAACTCAACTGATGATTTAATGGTTTGAGCATCATCTTTAAGTTGCACCAGAGATTCAAGGCGCTTTTTCTCAGTCTGATGGGCTGTGATTCTTTCATCAAGCATACCGAGCTCTTGCCACTTTAGATACGAATCAACACTATTAATTAACAGATAACCCACTAAACCTAATGCCAATAAGACATTGGTCGAAACAAAGAGCTTTCGCCCCAAAAAGATATTTTGAATTTTCTTGGTATAACCTGTTTGATAAAACCCTTTTGGGGTTTCACTAAAAACGTAGTCAACCATAGCTTGCTCGGAGTAGCAAGACTGGGTCTCTAGGTGCTTAGAACAATGTCCTTTTGATCGAATTAAATCACTAAACAACGCAGTTGCAAAAAAGTATTCATCATTTTGCCATTCCGATGATATGAGTTGTCGTCTTAAAGCGATATCTTGAAGCTCATTAATCACACCTGCATCTGAATCAAGAAACAACATTGCAAACGGTGCTTTGAAAGGCAAGATTTTTTGGTTATAAACATAGCTTACAGCCATTCGCGTCTCGTTTAAAAGCGCATCTTGGATTTCATCAAAACTATGCAAACTGCTATCAAGCTCTACTAGACGGCTTAATCGTAAATTACCCTCAAATACAAATGTTTGCCGATAATGATGTTCACTTTGTCGACTGGTAATTAACAAAGGAAATTTTGAAAACTTACCTGAGATATCAAGCTTCGAAGCATTTGTTTCAAAGAAATGTTTCATTAAGAAAGGTTTTGAGTAAATTGCTTGCAATAGCACATTTGCGGATTCAAGCTTTGCCAACCAGTTGGTAAGGTTAAATCCATCTGCCACCGTTGCAGTCAATAATAACTCTTCCTTACGCCCTTCTTTATTACTTCGACTCGCTTGGTTCGCCCGGATTTCAACTAATGCGTTATTGTCCGCATGCGCACGTTCCATGCGACGTTTTAAGAGAGGTGCCTTTTCCCAAGGCAAAACTTTAGGACTCCATTCAAAATTTAATTCTTCATCAATTAAATCTAGAATAATGAAAACTTCATCTTTTTCAGATAACTGGAAAATAAATTGATCAATTAGTGCTTTATCTGGCCTCCAACCAAAAATTTGCACAGGCATCTCGTCTGAAATTTTCTCAGGATAGATTTTTAGTTGAGTATCGGTAATATACAGAGCATAACGCATGATTTATGGTACCTGAGCAATGGTGTCGTATTTAAAGCATTGGAGTTGAATCATAACTGAACCTGAGCAATCGTATCGTAAATCGGTCCGAGAACTGCAATCATAATCCAACCCACAATAAAGCCCATGATTACTGTCAACAATGGCTCAATTGTCGGCTCTATTTTCTCAATGAGTTCTTTGGCCTCTCTATCATAAAAATAGCTGACATTTTTAAGCGCTATATCCATCCCCCCACTTAACTCACCAACCTTAACCATTCGCACAGCCATTGAGGGGAAAACATCTGCTTCTTCAAACGATTCAAATATCGGCTTTCCTTGTTCAATCATATCAACAGAACGTAGTATGTTCCCTTCGAGGTATTTATTGCCAGCTGTTACACTCGCCATTCTTAAGGCTTCTGGAAAGCTTACACCTGAAGAGTACATAACAGCGAGAGAGTTTGCGACCCGCGCAAGTTTCAACTTGTATAGCACCTCACCGATAATTGGGATTTTTAATGCTTTTTCATCGGACTTAACTCGGAATTCCGGCGACTGTTTTCGCCACCATTTAAGGATAAATACAAAAATAAACGGAGTGATGATTAACTCTAAAATATATGTCTGAATAAAATCCGAGGTCCAAATCAAAGAGGTCGTTGCAAACCCTAGCTCTCCGCCCATAGAGGTAATGAAACCTAATAACTCAGGGACCACAAACAACATCATCAAAATCACGACAGAAATAACCACAATTGCGACAATTGCAGGATAAATCATTACTTTTTTTGCTTTTGAAACCAGTTCATCTTCCCATTTGAGCATATTAGCCAAATCAAGAAGAATATCTTCTAAGTTACCGGTCTGCTCACCCACCGACACTAGAGAAATATACACTTCGCCAAAGTCCTTTTCATACTCTTTTAAAGAACTTGAAAAAGTGTTCCCTCCTTCCATAGATTCATATATCGACGCGAGCATCTGCTTAACGGCATCACTCTCGAATGAATCTTTTAAATCATCCAATATTTCCATAAGAGGAACGCCAGCTCTCATCAACTGTTCAATCTGAAAAGTCACCGAAATAATATCTTTACGACTAATTTTATTCGCCGAACTAAAGCTAAAGCCTTTTGTTTTTTGCTTAGCAGTTAACAGATCAACTCCATTATTACGGAGTTTTTGTTCAAGTTCCTGCTCATTGTTTGCAGGCATAACACCTGAAACACGTTTGCCGAGTTTGTTGATGCCTGTGTATTGAAAGTTTTCCATTAGACTTCCTTTAAATCAATTCAGTCAAGTCAACCACACGACTGATTTCATCAAGCGTTGTCTCACCAGCTTTCACCCAGTTAATACCTGCCTGAGACATATTGATAAAACCATTTTTATATGCCACTTCTAGCAAGGCTGTCTGACTAGCACCATCCAATAACAAGGCATCCATCTCACTATTAAATCGCAACGTTTCTAACAAACCAAGACGGCCTTTATAGCCCGTATCATTGCAATGTTCACATCCAACTGCAGTACAAAGCGTGAGGGGATCATTTGCAGGAACTCCCATCAACTTTTTTTCAATTTCTTCAGCTTCATAAGGCTGTTTACAATACTTGCAGAGTTTTCTGACCAAACGCTGGGCAACGATGCCAATAATATTTCCAGACAGGATTGAACGAGACACACCAATATCGAGCAAACGTGGTATGGCGCCAATCGCAGAATTGGTATGCAAAGTAGCAAATACTTGGTGACCAGTCATTGCAGCTCGAATCGCCATCTCAGCTGTTTCACCGTCACGAATCTCACCAATCAAAATAATATCTGGATCTTGTCGCAACAAGGCTCGAATACCCGCTGCAAACCCCATACCGATCTCTTCATTGACAGGTGTTTGGCGAATCATTGACATTGGGTACTCAACAGGGTCTTCTAGCGTCATGATGTTTACACCAATATCATTCAATTCATTTAAGATTGAATAGAGAGTCGTTGTTTTACCGGAACCTGTTGGCCCCGTGACTAACAAAATCCCTGTTGGACGAGCAATCATTAATTTCAAGTCATCGTAAGCTTTTTTGGCCAGCCCCAAATCATCAAGAGGAACAATCCCTTTTTCACGGTCAAGAATACGGAGTACAAAATTTTCCCCATGCGTCCCAGGAAGCGATGACACACGAAAATCTATTCGACGACCTTGAACAATCAATGTCATTCGTCCATCTTGCGGAATTCGTTGTTCAGTTAAATCCAAATCAGACATAACTTTCAAACGAACCACTAAGCCCGACCAGAACATCTTATGCAATAACCGGATCTGCTGCAGAACCCCATCAATACGATATCGGATTCGAATATAGTCTTCTTCAGGTTCAAAGTGAATATCCGAAGCATTTCGCTTTACAGCATCTGTCAAAAGGTTATCCACTAATCGAACCATTGGCTGGGAATATTCATTCCCTGCAGAAATAGTGCTTAAGTCCGCTTGTCCCGTTTCAAGTTCTTTTAAGATTCCCTCAATCGAAAGCTCATAGCCATAATAATTATCAATCGCATTTTGAATTTCATTTTCTACGACCAATACCGGCTCAATTCGAATTTCAGCGCCCTGTAAGTGTCTTTTCAACTTATCTAGTAATAAGATATCACCTGGGTTTGACATACCCACTTTCAAAGTATTACCAGACAAACTGATTGGCATCACTAAATAATTGTGTGCAAAGGTTTCAGAGACCAGCGCTATCGCTCTTGGATCGGGAACAACATCTTTTAAGCTCATGGAGGTATAACCTACATAAGCTCCAACCACTTCACGGATAACTTCTACACTAACAAATCCCAGAGCAACAAGGGTTTCACCCAGCTTTTGTCCACTTCGTTTATGTTCTGTTAGTGCAATATTTAATTGGTCTTGATTGATATACCCTTGTCGAATCAGCCTCTCACCGAGTCTTTCAGGATAATCCACTAATAATCCCCTTTTTCCATAAAGAGTTTCAGAGCAGCTAATCGAGTTTTTATAACCACTTCATCAAAATTCGTCTGATTCGTTTTATACAATAAAGCTTTTGTGTAGTATTCAATGGCTGAGGCATATTGTTTTAAGTAATCTAAACTTATTGCCAAATTATAGTTATACATAGCATTAGTTGGCTCAAGAGCTAATGCATCAAAATAATAATTTTGAGCTTCTTGCCAATTATTCTGTTGTGCAAAGATATTTCCCATCGCACTCTTTAGAAGAGCTGAATCAGGGTAGTCTTTCAGAACTTGACTAAGAGTATCTTGCCACTGAGTGTTCTGGCTTGGGAACTGCTGCATAATTGAAGCAATTCCTTCAATTGCATAAAGGTTGTTGGGAGAAGAATCTAACACTTGATAATAAACATCAAGAGATTCTTTAAACTTCTGCTGATTCAGCAAACTACCTGCCAAACCAAGCTGTGCATTGGTATGCTCGGAGTTTAGTGCAACGACTTCTCTAAAGAAAAGCTCAGACAAAGCCCACTTTTTCTGCTGGTAAGCTTGATAAGCTGCTTTAAGTTTTAGTTTTTCTGGAGAAAGCCCTTTAGTTTTCTGAATTATTGCCGGTTTTGCTGGCTCAGCCTTCAGCACTTTTTCAGTTTTATTCAGACTTGATTTTTCAAGCTTTTGAACATTATTTCTGGAAGAAACAAGCTTCTCATCATTTACAGCGAGAACTGAATCGGTTTTATTGGCCGAATCTACTGTCGCTTCCTCTTTAGAATCTAAATCATTTGTGACATCCAAAGTATTAACTTTAGGCTTATCTGAGAGAGTATCGTTTGCTGAATCAACGGAACTTTCCACAATCCGCTCGTTCTCAGAAATTGTTTTTACCTTATTACTAGCAGATATGTTTTGTTTTGGTTCGACACTTTGGTCACCGGCCGGTAAAGTCTTTTGGGTTTTAGCCAATAAAGCTGCACTAGGCTCAATACGCGTAATTTGATATTTTTTGAAAGAGTCTTCTAATGCTTGGCTCTGATCTTGATAATAGAGAATTGCATAAAAAAACAACCCAATAAAAAGCCCTAAAACACCTACATAAATTAGAAATTTTGGGTTGAGTGTGGCTCTTTTCTTTGACACTAAATTAAGCCGTCGATTTTCACCTTTCGTTAAAACGGGATTGTTAGCTAAAGATTGTTCGTCAATTGCACTTTGATCCATAGTGCTTGAATCGATCTCAGGTTGAAGTACTTTCTGAGAACTCTTAATATCTTCATAACCTGGAAGGTCATTCATACTCCATTTGTAACTATCTTCAACATCTTCCTTTCGTTCTAAATTACTTTCTGGCAATTTCTCAACTGGATCTGTGAAAGGTTCTGTAGCTATCGTCGTATCTAGAGATGCGGTATTTGGAGGACTCGGTTGCTTGACGGGTTCATCGATCTTAATTTCATTAGATGAAAGCTTTGAATCAGGAACTGAGAGAACTTCTTCATCAAAAGAAGCTGTCGCTTCTGCAAGTAAATCCTCATCATTTTCACTAATTTGCAATGCCGGTTTTTGTTTGGTTGGTTCTGGCGTGGGTGCTCTATCATCCTTTAAGAAACTAGGTGAAATAAATTCCTCAATTTCTTCAGGCGTACGCTTAGAATCAAAATCAGAATCTAGCTCAACTTCTGTTGCTTTTAATGTAACAGACGGAGGCGTTGGAAGAGTTGACTCTTCCTCATCAATGTCTAGCAAATCAGAATGTTCAACCTCAGATTCTTTAGGCTTCAGTTTTAATATTAGAGAATCGGTGTTATTGCCTTTCAGACGAGGCTTTTCCTCGTTTTCGGATTCTAACAATGAACCCTTTTGAGAAGATTCCGTTGAACTTTCCGAGCTTAAAGAAAACCCTAAAGAATTTTCTAAATTCTTATTTAATTCACTTTCAATGGATTCTTTGCCAACATTCATTGACGAATCACCATCACTGCCTTTTTTCTTTTTTTCCTCAGCAGCTTTTTTTAAAGCTTCTAACAGAACGCTCACTCTGGAAATTCCTCAAAAATATCGACTGATTCAACAGGAATAACTTCTTTCATGTTGATTTTTTTAGGTTCTTTTTTTGGAAGTGGTTGGGTTTTCAAAAACTTCGCGACACTTTTTAAATCACCGGCATCAATATCAGGGTTTTTCACAATAACAGGTCGAATAAAAATCACTAATTCACTTTTCTTAGCATTGTCACCACGCTTAGAAAAAATATCTCCGAAAAAAGGTATTTCACTAAACCCTGGTACACCTGAACGATTATTTGAGTTCTTATCTTCAATCAAGCCGCCAATAATGGCTGTTTGGCGGTCTTTAAGCTTAAGAACCGAAGACATTTCTTTTTCCTGAATGACAGGTATTAAACTTTGAACACCCGCTGCCGCAAGTGCAGGATTAGGATCCTCCACCGAGCTGACAAGCCGAGAAATAGTTGGTCGAATATTTAGTGTCACCTCACCATCATCACTCACAAAAGGCGTTACACTCATCGTAAAACCTACTGGTACAGTATTTACCTCTGTTTCATAAGTCGTCTGACTCGTTTGATCACCAGTCGTTGTGTTTACTTCAACGGTAAAATACACTAAATTTTCAACAACCTTCAATAAAGCAGCCTGGTTATTCACTGCCATAATTTTTGGACTAGACAAAACTTTTGAATCCCCAAACTCTTGAAGGAACTCTAAATTAGCTAAAATATTTGCTGAACCTGTTCTAAAAGGTCCAACTGCACCAGTTGGATCTAGAGTAGTAATTGATAATCCACCATCAGAATTAACATTTTGAAATGGAAAATTTAACGCTAGACCACCATTTTGACCAAACAAATTCGCATTGGCAAATGACCAATCAATTCCAGCTTGATAATTATCATTCAATTCAACTTCAACCACCGTCGCTTCAATCATGACTTGGCGCTGAGCACGAGCAGTTATTGTTTCAATATAATCTTTAACGGCATCATGTTTTTTCTTGGAAGTGTAAACTGAAATTGAGCCTGTTTCAGGGTTAACGACTACATTTTGGCTTGATTCTATCCCTCTTCCCTCTTGTCCTTCTGTAACCATAGGACTTGTTGTATAAGGGTCAAGCTGTGCTAAACGGCTGACATTATCTTCTAGTCTTTGCCAAAAATTATGTTCCGATTTAACTGTCACTTGCGACGAACTTCCTACAGTACCACTTCTAGTTGTCGTTCCACCAGTGTTTGAAGAGACACTCATTTTCATATCAATTGTTTCAGTACTGCTTTTATTGATATTGACATAATCAACCTCATAATTTCTCCATTCTGGAAAATCTGGGCGAATGATAATTGTGTTCCTAGAAACCTCATAAATAAAGTTAAGTTGATTTGAAATTCGAGCCAAAATTTCGTCTAGGGGTTGATTGATTGCATTAATCGTCACATTACCTTCAACACCTGCATAAATATCAATCTCTTTATTGGCATCTTGAGCTAACTTAAACAGTAAATCATTTACAGGGACATTTATCGCGGTGATGGAATAAATTTCATTTTCATTAAAATTAATATTAGGGATTTTTGCTGGCTGGTAGGCAGTAATCTGCGGTATTTTTGACTCAATACCGGTAACTTCTTCGACGTTGGGTTTCAATAAAATATGACCGGCCGGCGTAAATTCATCAGCGACCGCTGGTGCAATCGGATCGCGTTTTACTGCGGATGTTTCACATCCAACTAAACCAATCAAGCCAAAACAAGCTATGACGCTGAGAATGCCTTTTCTTAGATTACGACTTACATTCATTTTAAATACCTGACTCATTTTAAATCTTCTAGGCTAATTTCTTCAGCCCTAGCTCTCAAACCTTTAACTGACAAAATATAAGGGTTTGAACTCTTAACGCTTACTGACAACTGTTTCAACTCTTTAGATAACATACTATAATTTCCGAAAGATTTTAGAAAAAACTTAACGCGATATGCCTTCTTAGCGGGCAGAGTCTCTACAAGTAAAATGTACCGACCTGCAACTGTTGAATCTGAATCGAAAGCCTGAACTTGATCTTGTACAGCATCAGAAGTAACCGTAGCTAGCTGAATTACATTATATTCATCAGGGATACTGTTAAAAATTTCTATTGCTTTTAGGTGACTCAAAACAAGATTTTTTTCAAACGAGCCTGTATCAATAATCTCGGTGACTAGCGGTTTAACTTCTTTTCTTTCATCAATACTATGTTCAATAATTGTAGGCTCTGCGATTTCTTTCAAACTTTCTTGCTTTAAAGTTCGAGTTAAAATAGGAGAAGCTTCACGTTCTTGCTGAAGTTTTGATGCACTAGGATTGATCGTTTCAACACCTAACTCGTCAGAGTATTTCAAATTCAAGCTATTAAAAACAAAAGCTGAAACTAAAATTAAAACAATAGATATAGAAATAAAATACGGCGCTTTTTTCCGAGAAAAAAACACCGGTCGTAGCTGCAACGCCTTTAAGTGTTTTCTAGTTGCTTTTGTATCACCTTGACTAAACATTGCCATTAATAACTTATCAGCAACTTCATTGATCCCTCTAGGCAAGCCATCCGTTACCTTATAAATCTCTTTTGCCATTTTTAGGTCAAAAATATCTAATCCTCTATACCCAACAGCTCTCAACCGGTAATTCAAATAGGACATAACTTCTGTTGGTTTAAATTTCGGCAAATTAATACTGTATGTAATTCGGCTAGCAAGTTGACGAATTTCCGGTTTTTTTAATGCTGTATCTAGTTCGGGTTGACCAAATAAAACAATCTGTAGCAACTTATCTTCATTTGTTTCTAAATTACTGAGCAATCGCAACTCTTCCAAAGTATCTATAGGTATTGATTGTGCTTCATCTATGAGTAAAACAACTTTCTTTGCAGAACTAAAATATTCAATTAAACGATTTTTAATTAATTTGAGGATTTGAAACTTAGCTAAGTCATAATTAACAGATACCGCAAGTTCATCAGCGATGAAAAATAAGATATCCTTTGGAGATAAGTTTGGGGAGTTTATATAAACAATCTTGTAATTATTATCTAAATTTTCTGCAACCATTCTAAGAATCATGGTTTTACCACATCCAACCTCTCCTGTTACTTTTACAATCCCATCACCTCTTTGTATTGTATAAAGCAAAGCTTCAAATGTAGATTGCCGAGATGCTTCACCAAAAAACATATTTACATTAGGAGTACTCTTGAATGGAAGCTCCGATAATCCAAAAAATTTTCGATACATTAGATACTCTTAAGTATTTTTAGGCAAAGAATAACTTAAAAATAAGCAATAACCAAGGTTTTCTATGTAATAAAAAAGACTACAGAATAAAAGGGGCTCTGAGTAGAAAAATGAAGTTTCAAATAGTGTGATTCTATGGGTTTAGTTGAAGAATAACCATAAGATGAGTTGCTCTAATTGAAGCTTGAAATGAGATACATTAATGAAAATAAACAACCACTTTTGGTATTCATATTGATTTTATTATATGCAAAAAAAAAGCTGCTTACCCAACGAAGGATAAGCAGCTTTTAGGATATAAGCTTGGCGATGACCTACTCTCACATGGGAACTCCCACACTACCATCGGCGCTAAGACGTTTCACTTCTGAGT
>Ga0193952_1000096_pt1 | contig 37671 bp, 59 predicted proteins | sample BB_3_MG_FD_140368 | JGI IMG/M metagenome (GOLD analysis project Ga0193952, IMG submission 140368) | Microbial mat bacterial communities from the Broadkill River, Lewes, Delaware, United States - BB_3_MG | ecosystem: Environmental > Aquatic > Freshwater > River > Microbial mats | place: USA... | reverse complement strand
CATATCTTGACTGCAGACACCGCGGATCATTCTTACCAGTAATTCAGTTTTACCCATTCCAGGCGTTCCACCGAGACCAATCAGATCGGTTTGATTAAATCCTCCCGTCATTTCGTCAAGTGGTGCAATCCCTGTTTTAATCATTCTCTGTGATTCGTGGCCTTCAATTCTTTCGCGAAACACCTCAATGTAGTCATCCATGATTTCATCGTATGATCGCGGCTTCTTAGAGTCAGATTCAATCACCAAGCCTTTCAATATAGCCTCTAATGATTCGGCAACACTTCCAATCTGATCGGCTCTTGAACAATTCTGTATTCTTTGAATGCCCTCAACCATTGCATCTTCAGCCTGCCTCAAATAATAAGCCTGCCTAACTCGTTTCGCGTACCCTTTTACATTGGATGGTGATCCGACTATTTTCCCACGCATGGCCAGCATTTGATTGATCCCTTCATCACCACCTAGATCACCCTCCACTTTCTCAAATACCGTTATCGGCTCAATTAAATCACCTGCAGAACTTAGCTTTTTAATTATCGACCACAGCTCCCTATTGTGAGTGCCTCGCATCATTTCAGGCTCAATTCTATCGATAACCTCAATAGCATTCGGAGTTAATCCACCCCTAAGTACCGCGTATATCATTTCTATTTCGTACTGATATGCATCAATCATTATGTTCGTTCCATTCAATTACTTTTTCATAAGTTGCTAGTCTAGTAGCGTATTCAAGATGAAGCTTAAACACATCGCCATCTTTGAAGTTTTGCCATCCTGCAGCCCACTCGTGAACTATCTCAAAGTAAGACTTACACCAAGTTGGTTTATCAACAGGCACCTTACCTGCAGATTTGCATCTGGCTAAATAGTTTTTGTAGATAACCGGAAGTTGCTTTTTAGTCTTGGAATCTACAATCTTTTTGGTTTGGCAGATTGTCGATGAGTTACTGCAGACTTCATTCCAGACTGCTCTTATATCTTCAAAGTTGAATTGATCTATAACTTCTTTATCATTCTTACCATTCTTGTTTGTGTTCCGCCTGCTGTCCTTTACCTGTTCCGTTAGTTGTTCTTTACCTGTTCCGTTAGTTGTATCACCACCCTGAAAATCACTGTAATTACATATAGTTATGATTGATGTTAGGTGTGTCGCTTTCTGAGTAATCATACCGTCACTTTCTAGGTTTTTAAGGAATCGTCTAACCTTGTTTCTTGACCATTTCCACAGCTTAGAAAGAGTAACCTCAGACCTTGCTTGCTGACCTCTTTCAATGATGATTAGTTGGCCTTTTATTGTAAGCTTTCTCTCGGAGTGGTTGGCGTTAACTAGAAGGTCTACCCATGCCTGTGCGCAACTAAATTCACAATCCCAAACCCAGTGCTCTGTTATGCTTCTATGAAGCTTTACCCATCCCTTATTGGCCATTAACCAGCTCCTTAAAATCATCAATTGCTTGATTTAAGTTGCATGGATTTATTCCAACAAACTCAGACCCAATGTAATACATCTGTCCAATCTCATTAATCCAATTCCATTTGACCCTACCCTCGGCCTTGTGTGCGCTGCGAACTCTAACCACCACCTGCATATCGAACTTACACTTCATCTTTGATTGCGCTGAATAAAGCCTAGGCTTCACGTCTTTTTTTGAGCAGCCGTACTTTGCAAGGTACATCCCGTCAATCTTCTTAGAAGTGCATACAAATAGGTATACGTACTCATCTTTATTTTTTTGTGTCATAATTACCTCGTACTTACTACGCGCATTGCTTTTGGTCGGGCTTGCGCGTTTTTTATTGCTTTGCTTTATACGAGCTAATGGCAACTAATTGCTGAGCTGATTCAACGTTTCTTGCTGCTAGCTCCTTAATCTGCATTAACCCCAGCTCCATAGCTGCTCGAGCCATATCACTCTGATTTGAACCTAGTGAATCCATTAAATCTGAAATACCTAACACGTGCTTCTCAGGGAATCGAACTGGTAACTTTTCCATACAAACCTCATCTCTTTATTGTGTAATCAATATACACTCAACGTGGGTACAAGTCAAGTATAAAGAAAGGAGCTATTACACTCCTTTACCTTGTTATCAAATTAATCATTCACTCTCTATTAAGGGGGTTAAATCTCGTTCTACCCATTTATCCCAGTAAGCGCTTTTCATTATACTCCGTGGCTTCTTTTCCTCAGCTAGTACGCTTCTCATTGTTCTTTTTAGAAACACTACGGGATCGCATTCACCGCAAAGGATTTCATTAAGCATCAACTCTTCGGCTAGCTTATTAATGTAATCTTCACTATTAATAAGTGCGTCAATTTGCATCTGACTTAACATCATCATTATCATCTACTCCTTAAAGGGTTAATCTTCTTCAACTTCAACTGCTTTCATTGTGTATGTGTGCTGCCCATATGAGCTAACAACTTCAATATCAATTATGCCATTGGTATACGTAGTTAGGGCATACTCCGGGTAGGTTGCAACACACTTTAAACCCCAGTTATCAATCTTACTTAAAGATAACTTGCCAGCCATCACATGCAGCATATTAAGCAGCCTGTATTGCTCTGTTTTATCGTCGCTGCATGCGGTTATTGTTTTTATATCTTCCATCGTCTATTCCTTATTGTTGGCTATCTTCACACTTGCATCTCTCTACTGCGATTTGGATATCACCGTAGCTATCACATGTCATTTCAAAATCAAGCTCGTCATGACAATCTTGGCACTTAATGTGATCTACCTGTATCTCCATTTCTACTTCTTTCTTAACTTGAATTGAATTACTCATCTCACTCACTCCTACATATTAGTTATATCAAGATTACTTTTCTTAGTTAGTGTCCCTGATGCTGTTCTACCGCTCTGGACTGGCTCAGCTCGCATATCTATCTTACGTGTGTCTGTTTGTGTCGGCTCGGGCTTAATCTCCTCTACGGGCTTTACAGTGGGCTTAGGCTTGTTTCTACATTCAACGATTGCGCACATCCAGGCGTTGTGTCCAAACTTTCGACGGGCTTCAGTTGCTATTCTCATGCCGTCGATGTCGTTAGCTGCGTGAAACTTGGCTGCTGTAGTGTGTATTGTCATATCACACCTTCGCTCACCAATTGCTGATGAATCCACGCATCACCCTTAGTGGTAAATAAGGCCTGTGGATAACCCATCTCGTTAGTTTTCATTTCGCCATAACCTTTATCTACAAATGATTGAGTGAAAGCACGACCACGCTTAACGTTTTTGTTATATACTCCTCCGATAGCATCTAGGAATTTGTTGATTCTTACTGCTGACATTTTAAATTTCTGACCTACTTGAGTGGCATTAAGTAGGTTTGTTTTTTCTACATAGTTATCAACGAATGCGACTTTAGGCGCTGCAAGTTCGAGTTGCTTGGCTTGGTCTGCCGCTAACTGTAAAGCCTCTGCAAAGTTAGTTGGTATTTGTGGCTGTGACTTCTGCTCCAATTCCTGCCATCTATCAATAACCTTCATTCTCATTTTTACGCTGTAGCCAGTTAGTAAAACCATTGTTTCGTTATAGTCAAGAATCCACATACCTTGCTTTCTATTCGAGCTATCCACATAGTGAGACATAACCGCAAACTTGCGCTCATCTAATTGTTCTTGAATTACTCGAATGTCACGCATTACATCGGAGTGGCGCTTTTCTGTCAGCTCGGCAATCTCTATCGATGACATGGTTTTTGATTGGCTATTTGTCACTAACTGATTCATACATTTCATCCTGTAATACTTTTGATAAATACTTTTCGTTAATTGGAGTTAATGAGCTTTTCCCTGTCCATATTCTCCAAGCTTGAGTTCTACTGCATCCTAATAGCTCTTGTAGCTTCGCTTGATTACCTATCAAGGCTTTTAAGTGTTCAGGCATTTCGCCTCCTTGTTGTTACACCGTGAAACAAATATATACCCATACGTTTCACAATGCAACACTTTATTTCCTTCCACGCATAAAAAAAGCCCACATTAAGCGGGCTTGGTGGGGTTATTGGCTGATTTTTATCTCTTCCGATTTTAGATCTTTAATACTCTTTTCGTATACAGATATTCTTTTTTCAATCATGTCCTTGGCTACTTTTTTGGCTTCCTCTGCGCTAAAGACAATTAGATGGACTTCAGTTTCAATGCGCATTCTTCGCTCTATATCTGGGTAGCAATACGTCCCTTTAACAATTGCAGTTTTTGCTGATCTGCTTATTAGCTCAAGCTCTTTTATGTCACCAGATCGCCATCGTTTTAAAACTCTGTAGCACTTGTCCATATTTCATTACTCCGTTATGGGTGGTTAGTTGGTTAGCTTCTGCCAGATTGCTGATACATATTTAGCCTGATGGATTGCATCATCTAGCGCGTCATGTCGCACACCTTCAAATGGTATGTCTTTTTTAGGATTGAATCCGATTTGATAACCAAGCTCTAAAATCGTGCGAACATCGCGATCATTCCAAAACTTCCAGGGCGCTCCCATATTGCATTTTTCGTATGCATTCTTAACAATGGAGTTATCGAAGGTTGCACCATTACCCCAAACTTGAGATTCTGAATGAATGAACCTAGTAAGATCTTTTAATGCAGTGGTTATATCTTCGCTTGCGTTTTGACCTTCAGTAATTTTTGCTTGAGCGCCTTTTTCCTGAGATAGCCACCAGAGAACAGTAGATGCATCCATACTTAATCCTCGATCAATGCACGAACTAGCATCAATATGAACTGACATAGTGTCGCCAATCTCGCCAGTTTTGGGATCGAAGTAACAAGCGCCAATTGATAAGATGACCGAGTTTGTTTTGTTGCCTAGTGTTTCAATATCTAGCATTACGTGTTTCATTATTCTACTCCGTTAAGCGGTCATGTGACCGCTGATATTGGTTGGTTAAGGGTTGATTTAAAATGGGCAGTCATCAAAATCGTCAGGAACTTCATTATATTGAGGTGCTGTTGATTGAGGTTGTGAACTCTCTCGCTGATGTTGAGTGGGTGCTGATTGTGTTCGCTCATCCTTATCTTCGATTGATGCAGCGTACTTATCAAATGCTGATGCTGCTGAGTTATCAATTGCTTCTTTTACAGTTTTGCTGGTTTGAATGTGAGCTGGTAGTTTGATTTCAAACTTATAACCATCTCCTCCATTATTTTTAGTGTAATCAATACGCTGAACTACAGCTTTGAAGAACTTACCGATAAGATTAGGGCAATCACCTTGCTGATCTTCATTTAACTGCTGAGTACCAGAGCAGCCCATAATTGCCTGAATTAATTTATTTCCGTATGGGTTTGGTTGACCTTGACCATTAACAAAGTTAATAGAGATATAATTGCACTTCAATCCATCACGAGTTTCTAAATCCATTTCAAGAGCGCGAGCTTGTGAGTTTGTAGAGTTAACAAACTTAGCTGAGACAACTTTAAAGTCATAACCGCCAGACTTTGAAACGTAAGAGCTACCACCAATTTGTGCGGCTTCTTCCTGGTTGTAATTAAATACTGTGTTCATTCTTATTTCTCCAGTTTGTAATATTCAATGATCGTGTCATCAATCATTTTCAAATCGTTATCAATGTGTAAATCATCAAACATACCCATTGGGCTTTTGAGCGTGTCGCTACCGCCGTTTTGCGTTGTGAATGTGTACTTGCTATCAGAAACGGATGCGCCTAACACGATAGTGAATAGACCCTCTAGTGTTATCTTTTCATCAAGCATTTTGCCGATTGTTTTGATTTTAGTTTTACCGTTCATGTCAGTTTCAACATGAGACATAAAGTAAACCCTGATATCACTATCAACTGATTGAGCGTGGTTAATGATGCTCCATGCGTTAAAGCCGATATCATTAAACTTGTCGTATGACTTTTCTTTACTTCTGCGCATGAACTCATTAGCCATGATGTATTGAAAGTCATCAATGATGATCATCTTTTTGCCAAGCTTCACGGCTCCGTCAATCACTCTAATGATCATTTGAGTATTGTCAGTGGCTTTTATTTGCCCTCCTTCTTTCGACATTGGTTTAAATTCATTTCTGAATGGAAGTAGTTTCTTAACTGACTGAATCAAGAAGCAGTCATTAGGATTTAAATTCCTCATGCTTGTTGATTTGCCGCAACCACTCTCACCGAGTATCAATACTGGAATACCCATCACTCACCCCTTTTTACCTCTGTTAGCTACTTTCGTTAACTCTTGATTTAAAAAGGCGTGAAACTTCATACCCTTCCCTTTTGCGATTTCCTTTAAGTCTTTAGATAAAGACTCTGGAACGCCTAGATTAATTTTTACTTCATCAGTGTCGCTTATAAGATCTGGATTTTTTGATACGTATCTGCATATGTTTACAGCGTCATCAAACTTGCAAGCAAACCATTCTCCAAATAAGGACAGACTGGAAAGAAGTCTATGCGCTTCCTTCTCCGAAACTAAAGAGTCACCTTCACACTCAAACGCTCGAAATTTAGTTATAGATATCCCCATACCTGACTGTATTGTCGCCTTTCTTTCTGCTGGAGAGTTTGTTTTGCCTATCTTGATGTACCCATCTCCTGACTCAGCAACGTATATGTAACTCATTTCAACACTCTCTTAGCTTCCTTTAGGACGCTGTAATTAATGAAGTGAGCAAGGTTTCTCTTATCGCTCACGCCTGCTGCCTTTTTTACCAATTCATACTCTTCATCAGTAAAATATGCCGCCCGTTGTTTCGGCTTGTTATCGTCGCTCATATTTACCTCTCGTTGTTTGATATGGTGAATATTAATATCAAAAGAATATCGTGTCAATGGTTAAGTGAATATTATTTTAATATTAAAATGAGCTTGCTATTTTCCATCAATTAAACTAAATTAGATTCACGTTACGCAATTGGAGTGAGTGAAATGGCGTTTAAATTAGAAACTGTTTATTGCAAGTTCAGCAGTGAGGAAAAGGCAAAAGACCACGCTGATAATGTACTTAGCAAAAACATACCAGAAGTAGATCGCGGATACATGCTTCATGATGTTAATGGTTGGTGTAGCTGGTTTCGTAAAGTTATGTGGAATAGAGAAGAGGTTGAATATGAAGATGAAGATTGATTACTCATTAATAGCAAAGCAAACAATAGCAAGTGTTAGTTCTGAATCGCTTGCGGAATATAACGAAGGCGTAAATCGTCGCAATGCTGAGCGTGAAGAAAGACGCAAAGCTAGAATGCTTGAACGTGTTGAGATTGGCGCTAGAGACCAAGTTATTGAAGTCGATGAGCGCGAGAAAATGGGCTACGGTCGCGGGCGAAATACGGGTGATTAATATGAATAAGCAACAGTTACTCGATATGCTGCCTGATGTCCGCAATGAAGTGAAAGTATTGCAGCAAAAAGCCGATGCATTCGATTACTTGCAACAACAATTTCAAGATTCGCTGAACAATGACCGACCTATCGAGCTGCATGATATGCATATAAGCTGTGAGATCGGCATGACGCGTTCATATTTTAAAATCGGTGTGAATACTCAGGGTTGGGATGTGGACTTGCTAGGTACGATTGAGGGCGCTTTGATTAATAAGGAGACGGAGCTGTGATTATCGGATTTATAAGAGCGCTTGTATTCACAAAGCGCAAAGTGCCTGAACTTAAAGCTAGGATTGATTTACTATCGGATAAACTGGAAGCTCTTCACCCGAAGCTTGTCAGATATTGCTACGATGATGATAATTACTACTGGATTGTCAGAGATAGAATATGCAACGAGATGGATGAAATAATGCAGCAGTGGAGGAGCGGGATTAGATAAATAAAAGCCCTCACATCGAGGGCTTAGTTTTACAGTGTAAATTTAAACTGTGGTGAATACTCGACTCGGCCAGCCAGTTTCTAGATTAACTACGGTCGGGTCTGCTGCTAAATCAAGCTCACTTTGTAATGACATTTCATTTCTAAAGCATTCATTGATATAAGTTACAACGCACTTGTAAACAGGTTTCAGCTCTTGCACTGTGTATAACTTAAATGTGCCATCCGCTAACTTCCACGGTACGTCAATGAGACCATTTATGATTGATTCAGTAACGTATGACTCCATTTTTTTAACTGAATTCTCATCAGTCTGGATTTCAATTCCATCAACAACAACGCCTAAATTCTGCTTATTCCAGCGAGCATCAGCAAGTGAGCATTTGCATTGATCTATCGTCAACTTTGACTCTGTAACTTTTTTACCGTCAAATGCCCATCTTGACATATCACACAAGGGGAGCTCTGAGTGATTAACGGTAATATACTCACCCATCGACAGGCCTAGTTTTTTTGCTAACTCAGATGCATCGCTGCTACCGATATGTGAGAAATTAACTCGCCCGTCTTTGCCATTAAATACTATTACATTGCTCATAATTACCACCTATAGCCCACAAAATGCAACAAAAACATAAGGAAGATCTTCATATGCTAGAATGCCTGTGCCAGTTGCTACCCTGACGCTATCGCTTGTTCTGAATGTTGTATCTTCAATGACACTTCTATCGAATAGGTTACCGCCCGCTTTCCCGATTGATGTTAGCAAAAGGAAATTTAAGTTTCCAAAATCAGTCCCGCTCGTTACAGTCAATCTGCCTGTGCCGTTTTTAACAACTGACGAAATATTGTATGAACTTAAAATTAATCCCGTTGCACCGTCTATCACTGCCCATGCATCTAAAACTTGAGGGCTATGCTCCGTTACTGGGTTGTAGCTTCTGCTTGATTTGTTATCACTAACATTCTCAATAATACCCGCTTCATTTGCGAGAAACAGGAATTGCAGTCCGTCAGTTGCGATAGATAAGTCAATGGCACCGTACACATTCGATGCATCATCCGTGATTCTCGCCCCGGCCGCACTGAATGCGTCAACGTCAGCTTGAATCTGAGCACCTAGATGATCTTTAAATCCACAGTATTGAGAGTTTTTCGTTATTTCTCCGGCATCGTCTTTCGGGTAACTACGCTGAATGATACCTGTGTTGCTTGCCGAGTTAATCACGCCGTTGATTTTGGTCATCTGCAAGCAGTCAGTTAGAGCAATAATGCCCGCTGCTATCTCATTTCCGGCTAGAATATCTTGCGGTACTGCGTCAAGTAGTGGGTAACCGTCTTTGCCGAGCACGTTGAAGTTTTGGTTTCCTACCCAGCGGTTTTGCACCGACCTTGAAAACTCATCATCGGCTTCAGTCTTTGTGTAAACTTCTGATTGATTGTAAGTCTCGGCTTTATTGTAAGTCTCGGCTTTATTGTAAACATCGTCCTTAACATAGTACTCGTAAAGCTTAAGTGTTACGCCTACACCGCCAATGGTGGCGGTTAACAGCCCGAAATCTAATGCCGTTATCTCACCGCTCACAGTTACGTCAGTTGTGTAAATCCTATCAGTAACGGCGTCTCTCAACGCTGTAGTCCCAGCTAGTACTATATCGCCGATGATGGCGGAAACGTTTGCAGGCTTCGGCCAGAGCACGAGGCTTGTTATTTGTTCGTCACCTTTGTATACACTGTCCGGTGTTACTGTGCCGGAGTTGAATACTTGTTGATCGGTGTAGTTGTTTGCTGTGTTTATCGAATCGACATCGCCCTGCTCTATCTTTTCGATAATCCCATTGTAGTCGAGTGGATTCTGATCGCTTATGTTCGCTGTTATAGTTCGGTCTAGCTGCTCTTGAAGCTCCTGATCTTGCTGAGTCAGCTTATCTAGAGCATCCTCGTGAGAGTTAGCCGGGAATCTACCGCCCTCTATGTAGTCGATCTCTTGAGTTTGCTGTGTGTCTCTAATAATCACTAGATCGACATTATTAAGGACGTCAAGGGTTGTCAGAACACCGCCTGCGGTTGCTATATTCTGAGAGACCGTGAAGTTAGTGTAAGGAGTTTCAGTCCCCTCCGCATCAACTGTGATCGCAGTGACTTGAGTTACATCTGTGATATTGAATGTAAATGCAAAGTCAACCGTGACACCGTTGGTGGTAAATGTATCTTTTCTGTTGGTAGCTGTAACTGTCATAGTGTCACCTTGTTATTGGTCTTAATGCGCTTTGAGATGGTGGTAATAAAAACTCCTGCTCATTCTCTTTTTTAATTCGCCGCTCCATGCGCTTTATGTAGCCTGGATTTAATGACTCCCTTACGTCATAGAGTATCATATAATCAAGAGCTATCCGCGTATAGAATAGATTTGCGTATGGCGTGTTATTCAGTGCGGCAGTTAGCGCAGTGGATGCGGTGTCATCACCGTCACGAGCCCGCTGGAATAAATCAATCACCTGCTCTGCCGTTCCTGCTGTTGGCCCTGCAAAGGTTGAGATCGCGCCGCCACCAAACCTGTTTTTCATATCGCCGAATAAGAAATCTCCATAGATGCCAGCGCCGCCACCCTGAACCGCTGCCGCCATCCATGTATTCATTGATGATGGATCTCTTGGCTCTCTTCCTTTGGCTAAATCTTTGGCTGTCATTGCTACATAACCGCCAATAGTTAGCGCTGAGAATAGCGAGGCAACGCCATACAAAGGGGAATCGATGAACTTATCCGATCCTGTTCCTTTGGCTTTACCTTTAATTTCACGCCCTAATGTTCGCTGTAAAAATATAGTTGGATACTGTTTGAATTGAGCAATGAATCGAAGTGTTTCACCCGGCACTGTTCCGCGCTTCGTTCCTCTTGTCCACACCGAACGCGAGCGGGCATCGGTCTCTAATTGTGCGTAACCCGTCCTATCGGACACGTAGCTTCTTAATTTACCCTCAAGCTCATCACGTAGCATCTCTATGCGCATCTTGGTGGGCTTTAACCCCTGACTTTCTATCATTGATACAAAGTCGTCATCAGGAAGCTTAGACATGGCCTCTGGCGTTAATAGCCCGGTGCCGTCCTCTGCTTCATATTTAGACTTTCTAATGATATTCCACTCATTATCACCGATCCCGTACAGCTTCATTACTCGCTTGCTTCTTGGGTCGAGTGAATTAAATGAAATATCTGACTGCTGGAATAATCGGTTACTTGTCCCTATGGCCGCACTTCTCTTCATGGCATCAGTCCACCACGTTAAGCCGTTCCATTTAAAGAACGAGTTCATTGATTTTTCAGTTAACCCACTAATCGGATCGCCCGTCTGCCAGCGTGAAGATAAGTCACCAAGAAATGAATCCATACTAACGCCCATGTTAGCCATTATTTGCCTGTGCTCTACAGTTCCGCGACCTTTGGCGATAGCCTGCATTGATTCGCCAATACCGCTTAATAGGTTACCTCCCTGATATCTAACCTCACCGGCATAAGTTACCGTATCTGATATTGACGACAATAAAGCGCCTCCAAGCTTGGCCATTGATTGAACCGCTCGAATGTTACTTGATACCTTCGCGCCCATTTGCGAGCCAGCTAGCCGCGTTTGTCCTGACACTTCAGCAAAATAATTTTCAGTGATGTTTTTTGTTTTCTCGAAAGCGGCTAGCTCTTTAGGGTCTTTGATTGATCTGCCTACATTGTCATATAGAGTATCAAGCATGGCGTCTGGATTAGTGCCAAGCTTTCGCATCAGCCCGGTATTCTCCGCTGAACTATTTAGCCCTTGAAGTATTCCGCTAATTAAATCACCACTTCCGTAGATGTCGTTATAGTCCATGAAGGAATCAGCATTTTTAAAGTGAATCAATCGACCTTCTGACATCTTGCGCGCCATGTTCGCGCTGCCTTTAAATGCCTTAGTTATTTCCTTGCGTGATTGAGAGTGATGGACGCCAGTTGATAAGGCCTTGTATAAAGACCTAAAAAACTCATCTTCATTATCCACGCCTTCAAGGGTTTTCTCTAAGTTCAATTTGCTTTTAAGAAACTCGGTGTAATCTTCATAGCTAGTTTTAGCAATGCTATCTATATCGTGAGTTTGCTTAGTTACATAGCCTTCTATTTTTTTAATCCATGCGCCAGCTTTGTTTGAATCTCTACGCGCTAACTCTTGGTATTTCTGGATTATCTCAGCCGCTTTAACCACATCAGGATTTAACTTTACATTAGCCGGAGTTTCACCAGCTAAAGCCCTTGCGATATCTCTATCAAATTCGTGACTCGTAACAAGTTTAAATAAGCCAGCCGCCTCAAGGTCGTGAGCCATGCCGCCACGGTACATGTTGGATAATGACTTCTGCTCAGCATCAACGCTGTAACGAGAGCCAGCCGCTATCTTCTCATCACCGACCAAGATAGTTTGAATTCCCTTGCCCATGTCATCAGCGTATTGAGATTGCACGAAATCAATATTTTCATTGAGGCGCATCTTGTTGATCATCGCGTTACGCTTTTCAATCTTCTGAGCTGCGACCATATCAGCGGCAATATTATCAAGCTCATCAATAATGGCCTGATTCTTATCTGCGATATTTGAATCACTCATTATCTTTTGCTTAATGCGATCCGCTTGCTGTATGAATTCGTCAATTTCACTGATTTCATAGTCTTTGCCTGTCGCGTTCTTTATTGCATCGCTACACGTTATCATTTAGTTAACCTACACATGGTTGCGGCCTTGAGCGCTGTCGCGTCAGTTTCAGCCTTTGCTATGGCTTCATCGTATATTTTAAGGCTTGTGTCATCTCCTGTCATCTTTTGATATTCAGAAAAGAAATCCTCTAAATCTGACATCTCTTCATCTAGACTACTTTCGGTTTTGGCTAACTTCGCATCAGCTTCGATTGATGCAGGCTTATCAACACCGCGCTTATTGCCAGGGGAGAAACCTTCGCTAACTGTATTTTTAGCGGCTTGAGACTCATCAACGTGCGGCGGCATTGGGGTTTTTTCTTTTACTATCCTTACCTGCTCACCATCAAATACAGCTGCTTGACCATAATCATAATCAATCAATCCATCGTGACCTTTGGATTTTGCGTAGTCTGCCTTTTCAATTTCGGTCAAGTCATAAAACGCCGCCTGCTTAATCTCTCTCTCACTCATCCCTGCATCGCGCATATATTGAACTTCACTTTCATCAAGGTGCTTAGATGGATTTATTGCATCATAATAATCCTTTGGTGCCCCGTCTTTTATTATCAGTGGATTTTTAAGATCAAGCTCTGCGGTCTTAATTATATCTCCACCCGATTGCTTGGCGTATCTCTGGGCCTTCTCTTTGCTTTGCGTGAAGAAAATGGCCTTTCCCACATAATCACCTCTTGGCTCGTTTGCTCCGAACGTTGAGATATCAAATCTATCAAACTCTTTAGATGTACCGTGAAACCATATGCCAGTTGCTTTTGATTCCGCCTCCATCGCCTTAGTGATTGCATTTAGATTTGGATCAGCTGCCGCTACTGCTGTGACATCAAGCTTATAACCTTGCGCTTCCATCTGCATCGAGGTTTTTAACATAGCCTCACGAGTGGCCGGATCTGCACTATCAATAGCTTTTGACATTGTGCCTTGTGGTTGCTGAAGTGTCTTGCTACCCGTTCTTTTAAATGCGTCACTGGCTGCACCGATACCCATATGCAAGCCACCACCCAATACAGTGCCTAGTCCTACATTGATTAGGGAGTCGGCCATTGTGTAATCCGCTTGCTCTCTTGACATAGCTTGATAGATAGCAGGCTCAACAATAGCCGCACCCGCTAGCCCCTCAACAGTACCGACGCCAGCGCGGATAAGTGCGCGCTCACCAGCACCAGCAGCGGAGGCAATCCAAGCTGCATATTTAGTTGGGCCAATGACGGGAACAAATGAAACGGCTACGTTAACAGGATCTAATACCTGGGCGATCATACTCGCGGCAAACTTGCCGCCAGTAGCAATGAATCCACTAGCGTCATCCATTTGTTTCTTTCTAACTAACTCCTCACGCTTTCGGTTCATTACGATATCAAGCGCCTTTTGAGTAAATCCCTCATCAGGAACCGTTAGCGGCAAGCCTGAGTCATTTATCTGAGCTTGTGCCTGCTCAGTTGTTAGCTTTTTTTCTGTTCCGGTTATAATTTTACTGTGACCAAGTGAGGGAGAATAAGCACCGTAATGCACTTCATCCTCACCTATGTTAGCCCTGATTAGCTCGTTATCTCTCCACGTTGCAGATGAAAAGGTTTCAAGTAAGCTTTGCTTAAAAGCTGCGCCCATAGCTGCTGTGGTATCAACGCCGAACTCATCAAGCGTGTAACTCTTTCTTACTGGTGCGCCTGCACTGTCATAAAACATTAAAGACCCCCAAGGCCGAAGAATGTGCGCGTAGTGCTCTTGTCCATTTCTTCAAGCTCCGACCATGAGTAAAATAGCTTTTGCCCGTCAGCAGATAATACAGCCTGTTGGTTTTGGTCTACCAATTCAACGCCTGCATCATCACCGCGAGTCTGCCATTTTGGTTGTAATCGCATCCTGTAAACTTCTAGCCTTTGCTCTGCTGGCATAGATGGGTCGAATGGGGGCATCAACTTAATATCGTCGAGATTATCCATTAATGCATCAAGTGACCTCTCTATCTTACTTGAGTCGGGAGTGTGACCTCCCACCTTCACCGGGACTCTGTAGCCATCTTGAAAGGTGTATCGGTCACCTATTAAATCATCATATGCCTTTTCGCTTGCATCACTAGCGCTGTCAACCATTCCCGAATCAAGGTAGTACATTGATAGCAACTCAAGTGATTTGCTCATCTGGTTTTTCATTGAAATCCCTGAAGGAGTTCCGTTAACTGTGTCGCTAAAGTTGTCATCAATGTAAGCTTTCGATAGGTCTTTAATATCCTTGGTATTGTCTTTTCCTACATTATCGGACATCTTTTTATATCCGGCTTTATCTGCTTGTGATAGGTACGTTGCCGCTCCTCCATCCAATACAGAGACCAGTGATGCGTGTGGAGATAATCCGGCTCTGTTTAAGTCTCGCATTACAATGGGAAAGTAATCACCAAACTGATTCTTTAGCTCGCCAAGCATTTCAGCTGCATCTTCACCGCCCTGATTGTATTGAGTGACAATTGCATTAGCTTGCTTCTTACTCATAACGGATAAGTATTCATTGGGAACGCCAAGCCTTAACTGCTCTGACGTGGTAGCGATTGCATAGCTTTTACCATCACCAGACGCTTGATATTCTTCAAGTGCCTGCTGAACATTGCCAGACTTCAAAGAGTACAGGGCCGGATCGCTGCTTAACTGGTTGTTGCGCTCAACAATGGCGCGGATCATACTTGACTCTTGTTGTGACTGGGTGCGGAAGTCTTCGGGGCCGGTCACTTTCTCTGACGCAAGCAAGCCCTCTAGCTCATCAGCTCCGGCTAACTCTATTTGACCAAAGCTATCAGCGAAAGAGTTTGCGTCTTGAATCTTGCTAAATAGGGCAGTGCCTTGCTCAGCTCCGTAGATTGATTGCAAGCTAGCTTCGCTGTAGTTTGTTTTGTTTTGTCCGCCAGCACTCTTGTAGGCAATGTAATCGCTAATTTCACCTGATACCTTCTTCTTGGTCGCAGCGCCTTGAGCTTTTACTTGTTGATCAGCTGATGCAGATAACTTCATTAACTGATCTGTATTTAGAATTGAATTAAACTCACCGCCATCAAGCTCGGCCTTTGCCTTTGCTGGATCTTGTTTAATCATCCCTTGGAATCGATAAACCGTCAGCTCATTAGAGTAAGCTTTAATAGCACTTTCTTTTTGGTTTTCTGATAAGTCAGACATGCCAATAACTTGCGCGCCATTGGCTAACTGAATTTCGTAGTTACCAGGATTCTGAAAGGTATCGTTAAAACTTATATTTAAAGTCGTGCTGGTTATCTCCGCTGTGTTTTCTGCGTTAATTTTAGCCGCAACACCTACAGCTGATTGCATCTCGGTAGCACCAAGCATGTCATAGTATTTTCTTGCTTGCTCAGCCGCTCGCGGGTTCGGCGCATTTTCGACCGCGCTATCTCGCTGGCTATCGATAAACGCTTGCACGCCGCCTGCATATTCACTTCCGGTCTTGGAGCTACTAGTTAGGTTTATTTTCTCTTCAGCTAGCGCGACCGTGGTTTGATTTTGAACATTAAGTCTATAGTCGCGAGCTTCACGCTCTTGCATTTGAGTGTTAATTCTCGTTACATCAACTAAGCCTTGAGCGAACTGACCTGCGGCCTTGCTCATCGAAGTGTCAACTAATGCCGCTCCAGGTGATGCGGCTTGGGCGACTTTTGTTTGCATGTATTGTGGAAGCTTTGCCATGATTAACCCTTCTAAGAAAATGCCACTTTACCGGCAGCGTAGCCGGACATGCCAGAACCAACCGCACCAAGAAGAGTGCTAAGGCCTGTTGGCTTTCCTGCTCTCGTGTTCGCAGCTTCTATCTGCGCTGTATTGGCCTGACGATTAGACGTCTCCATTGTGGTCAGCGCGTCCATTTCGATATTAAAAGCGTTGTCTTTTATGACATCAAGAACGCTACCAGTACTAACCTCTACGCCACCGCCTGCGGCTTGAGCTGTAACTTGACCAAGTATCGGATCTTTCTGCCCTCGAATCATTTCAGCTTGGTCTGCGCCTTCCCTGCGGATTAACTTCGAACGCAACTCTAGAGCCTGAGCTTGATTCTCTAGCTGCTGCTCTGTTGCCTGTGCGCCTTGAACACTCCCCAGCACGGAAGCTCCCATGGCTATGAAAGGGATTGCTGCTGCCATAGTATTACCCACATTTTATGATCTTTACCATCAACACCAAAGTTAGGCATTAATGATTCCTCTTTAAATCCTAGCATCTTGGCCCACTTTTCTGACTCATCAAAACCAACCTCGGTAGTCATCTCTAACCGAGACACATTGTGAATCATTGAGTAGTGCTCCATTAATTTTTTTACGCCACGGTGTAATGCAGACCAATTTCCTACACTACCTATAAGCGCCCACACCACAGCTCGACCCGGCCACATGTCTTGCATACCAAAAACAGCTTTAATGCCATCCTTCTCAATATAGGTAAATGCATTAGTCAAACCGCAAGACAAAGCAGCATCTTTAATGTGCTGCCTATATGCCTTTTGTTTTTCCTGTACTTCTAACATATCAACGTCAAAAGGCGAAAGCGGTCTTATCATTGTCTCGTATCCACTGTGCAAATTATTGATATAATTGTACACGGAACGGGTGACGAATGCTCAACTCTTATCATCATCTGCGGATCTGTTCCACCCTCAAACGCCTGCCGCCACACGTCACCAGTTAATAACCCCGGCGGTGAGTCCATGTCATCGTTAGTATTTCTCACGGGCAGATCTACAAGCGAGTACGGCCCATAGAATGATTTGTTCACACCCCCTTTCCCGTAAGATAGTCCCGCCCCCGTTTCTTCCAGCCTAAATATTAAGCTGGTGACCTTCTTTGCTTTGCCTTGCCCTACGCCATCATTGGAACCACCTTCCAGCCTCATAGACTGCCATGCTGACGTTATTAGCAATCCGACTGCGCATTTGGTTGTCGGGAATTGCAGAGTTATCTCTCCGCCCGTTACCGTCTGTGGCCGCCCCACTGAACCGTTATTTAGGACATGAACCTCTTGACCTTCCAGGTGATCTAACCCCGTTAGGGTTTCGACCTCTACTCCCTCATATAGTAGTGATGAGTCAAGGAAACAAGCATCTTCAATTAAATCTGTACGACGATAGAAGTCAGTCAGGTATTCGATGTAATAATTACCGCTTCTCTTGACGACCATCCATAATCGATCATTACCACCATCGGGAATAGTGGCTATTGAAATGACTTCACCGCAATCTTGCCGACTCCACGCGAATACATCTTCATCAGTCTCGTAAGTAAGGGCGTATAACTCGGTGCCTATAATCACCCATATAACCTGATAAGGTTCAGCTTGATACGCTATTTTTTTGATCCCGAAATCCGTTATATGCTCAGAGACCTTATTCAAATCTCGCGCAAAGTTTCGCTGTGAGCTTTCATCAAACCGAAGCTCTCTCAGCTTTCTACCACCAGCCTGAGTGAATACCGTGAACCCATTAGCGATAAGAGGCGCTACATTCTCAGAACTGCCATACTGACCAATTTGTTTTATATCAATATCAGTGGGTGTGATAGTTGGCCCCACTGATGACGCGAAGAACTCACCACCAAGCGATCCGATATTCAATGCGACATTAGAGGCTAGCCATTCAATAGGGTTTTTCTTGTTGGCGGCAATGGTGAACTCATAAGCGTCATCGTCATTGGTTCCCTCGTTAAAGTTTTCAATATCACCTATCACACTTCCCCATATAGTTTGAGGCTGCTCAAGTGAGCCACCAAGTATCATTCTTTGCTGATGAAATACGATTGCATTAGGCCAGCCAAAGCGACCACCGAATGCAGACCATGACCATTCATCGGTAGCGGTCCCAATTATATTAGGCGGGAAATCCTTGATTATTGTAGCATCAACTACCGTATCGCCTGTGAATGCTGTGATTGTGGCATATCCAAACCCGTCAGAAATGTATTCAAGTGTTAACGCACCATCAGACTTAGAGCCCTTTTCATGTAGCGGGGCACGAGTACCAGCGGCACCAGATCCAGCGATTACTTTGTAAATCCTACCTTCATACTGCATGTAGTCATTAACGGACCATGTGCCAGCCTCGGGAGACCAGCGATCAAACTCAGTAGACGGCAAGTAACCGACCTTAATTGACGCGCCAATATCCTCAACAACAAAAGTGGGGCTACTTGCTGTAATGGTTATATTGGGAGGTGTTCCGGCCACAGTTACTGTTAGCGTGGCATCAATGTTCTCGTCTTGAAATGGCCCATTAAGAGGTTCAAATAACTCACCTGCAAACGTATCAACAGCTGTTCTTGAAATCTTATATATGCCGCCAGTGGGGTGAGTGAAGTAAATCAGATCACCAGTTTGAGCGAACTTTAACTCTTTAGCTTCAGCGATAGTGAACGGTGATGCGATAGTGACAGGGCCGCCATTAACCAAGCGTCCATCACCAGTGTAAACGTCAATAATTAAATTTTTAAATGCAAATATGTAAGCTTGGGATTCTGAGAACTCAAAAGGATACAGTACGGCCTCTTCGCCTAAATCCTCTACGAATCTAGTGCCTGGGCGCTTTGTCATTGGGCCGTAAACGGTGGGAATGAAGTTGGTCATCTCTTTACAGCCGGACGTGTACTTATCGAAGTCCACGCGACCATCAAGAAAGGGGCTAAGCTCGCCCCCGTTGAAGTTTAATTTCATGTAAGGTGATTTCATTACTCAACCTCATAACCGTAAAGGCTTCTATCTAGATTAGATATTCTAGCATCAACCCATGATGAAGTAGCAAGCTGTGTGACTGGGTTCTCTTGCGAGTTAACGTACTGGGCGGTATTCACTGAATTAACGAATAGAGTGTAAATATCATCACGACTCACATTTGACGCTGTTGAATACCCTGATAACTCATGAGCCAAACCAAGCGCAATAGCTTCATACATCATTGCTGAGTAGATATTCGGATCGGTAACCTCTGACACGTACATAATCTGAAGTGACTCAGTGGCAGCCTTGCGCGTAAGTATCTTATTACCCTCCATTGACCAATCTTCATAGTGACCAATCTTTACAGCAGACAATTTAAGAAAGTCATTAGGAACAGGGTAAGCAGAAGTAAACCCGATAGGCTTCATTGATTCAGCGGCCAACTCTGCGCGCTTGATACATGGTCGCCAGTTATCGAGAGATAGGATTGAACGAATAACAGTAGGTAGGGCGGACGAACAACGACGACCCCATATTGTATTGTTGTCTAGTGCGATAATAGGATCTTCACCCAACCGCCTTAGCGCTTTATTGCATAGATCCACTTGACTAGGCATTATCGAATCCTTAGTAGTGCTAACTCCAACGCTTTGCGGACTTTAACGTAAGGCATGTCTTGAGGGATTAGGATTTCAACGTTATCGGATGTGCCTTTTGATGGCTCACCAATTACCTTTAAACCATCTATGGTGTATTTAGTGTGCGTATCTTTCTTTGATTTAGCCATGATAGCTCCTTAAACAAAGGGGAGCGAACTCCCCACGACAATTAAGCTGCTGTTGAATCAGAGCGGATTTCAATTACTTTAACTTCTTCGGTGCGTGTCGCACCTAGGACTACTTTAGAGTAAACCTGAGTTAAGTAGTTTTTATCTTTACGCTCATCAATACGAGAGAATACGCGCATACCATCTCGCGCCCACAAGCCAAGGCATAAGCCACTACGCTGCCAGCAAACAGCTGACTCAATATCGCCAGTAACAGGCACGGAGGTAGACATAATCCAGGTAAAGCCAAGGTATGTGTTAATCTCACCCTGAACTAATGCCTTGACCGTGTTGTAGTCAGAGCTTGTAACCTCTGGATCATCCATTAGTCGTGACATCTGGTCTGGAGATACCGCAATAAAGCGATCGGCCTTAGATACGTTATCTTGATCCATTTTCTTCTTAGCTGCTTTTACGAAAGCTAGGGAGAATGCGATACCAGTTGCAACAGAGTTGATAATCTGGCTTGCAGGTAGCGCGGTAGAAACAAGGGCGTCATACTTACCAACGTTGTTGTTACCGATAGCTGCCGCCATAATCGTTGAGTCATACAGTCGAGCTAACGCCGCCGCCTGCCCCATGACTAGCGGGTTGGTTGTGTTGATGATTGTACGGAGTTCATCTTCACGAGTCGTTGCAAGAACGTTCTTTTTATCAGCAGGGAAGCACCATCGAGATGTTTTATCGATAGAGTCAAAGACCGTATCACCCTGCGGATCGGTTAAGTCGGTAAATGCGGTTGTCCCGTATTGCTTGATGACTTCGGCGTTTTCGCCAAAGAAGTCTCGCACATCTACGGCTGAGAAGAAATCCGAATCGGTCTGTTGGGAAAGTAGACCAACTTGATCTGAGAATTGTAATACGTGATGCTCTGGTACTGTATACGGCATAATAAAGCCCTCAATAAAAAATGATTAACTAAATGTGATTCGTCGTATCTCTAGCGAGGGACGTTTAGCAAATCACCAATAAGAGGGCATGTTGCCGTCAATGGCTGCTGTATCTCTACAGCGAAAGGTGCGTGTCTCTTTGAATTTGCTAGTTACAGTTTACTACTAACTGACTAACTTGCCAACACCTTGTAATATTTCTCCATCTCCTTAGCTGCTGCCTCTGATACCTTACGATCTGTTGAGGACATGCGAGCGCGGAATTCTGGATCGCCCTGTCGATTACTAATTTCAGCTTGAGCTTCTTGCTTACTCATTGCGCCAATGCTAGCTTTTTGGTCTGATGCTGACATCCCAATCATCTGACCTTCAGCCATTAGTGAGCCAATACTGTTTAGCGCCTTGATAAATCCAGCGCTCTGACCGCTTTGAACGATAGCGGTTTGCATATCATCAGTAATACCGAAGTGTTCAGCTGCGCGAGTTGCAATATTTAACTTAGTGTCCCATGATCCTGCCCACTCTTTTTGTAACGCTTCAAGGCCTTCATTGTTTTGCGCGTTAATCTGAGCGGTATGATCCCCACCAATAGCAACAATCTTCTCGTTAAGCATTGGGATCATTTTGCTAACTTGATTCTCTGTCAAACCAAGCTCGTGAGCTACTGACTTGAAGTGATCAACTAATTCTGGTGAATCGCCTTCCTGCGATTGGTAACTGTAACCCTCCACCGTCTCCGGACGACCCAACGCATTGTAAACGCTTGATCGATCTTCCGGTGACATATCGGCAGTGATTTTAAATAGCTCATCGTGATTGCCGCCCATCTTTGAGTGTAGGTTTTTGTAACCACCCGCTAATGCTTCGAAAGCTTCATTTTGATCTAACTTGTCGTAACCTCGATTTGTGATTAATGATTGAGTATCTTCTGAATACGCACTAAACCATGAATCACCTTTAGGCGCCTCTTGTGCTGGTGCGTGTCCTTCTTCTGCTGCTGGTGCGGCACTCTGCTCAGGTGAAAAACCACCTAGTAAAGTGGTATCGCCTGCTGCTGATTCTGGGGCAACTTCTGACATGTTATTGTTCCTCGTTTAAGTAAGTGCCTTGTGCTTGAGCATCGTTTTGATGTTCAATCTGTGTTACTGCATCAATATCTAGGTGACGCAGTATGTGAAGCGCCATCTGCTGACGGCCTCGTAATTCGATTAGCTGCTCTGGTGTATATTCAACATGAGCATCGTACAATCCTAGCTTAGCAAACCCAACGATGTCACGGACTATTAACTTATGGTCGTCATCCTTCAGCAATCGACGGTAAGCTCCATTGATGCGAGAGGCTAGCATTTTCCAGTTAAGCTTTTCTATCATCCTCACTTTCGACCCGCCTTAATCGCAGCTATTACAGCGATAACTAGCTTCTTTCTGCGTGGTGGTTGAGGTGGTTGTTTATTTTTCTTCATGTTATTCACCAATAAAAAAGACCACTATCTCCCGTGACAGTCCCGATAGGTGGGAGGAAGAGTAATGGTCTCATGTATAAGTTCTATCTACACCCCTGTCACAAGGTATGGAGAGTATATCACACCTACTTTTGAACTTCATGCCCCTGAGCTTGCAGTATGAATGACAAGTTATCACCGCCAGTCAAATCGTCCTGCACAACTACCTGCAATTCCTCTCCCAGATCGCCGTCAAGCCTGAGCACTACACCGTGCTTTGATTGCCCAGCCCATGTCAGTCGTGACGTGAACGCTCGGACGTTGTTTGCATTATTCACTTGAAACTCGTAATCAAACGCTTGTCTTATAAAATCGCCGTTGCTTTTGAAATTGAATAAATTGGTGAATGTGCCGTCCTCTTTCTTCAATCTTAAAACAATCCCGTTAATCACCGCTGGGTCTGATCCTATTTTTTCGAAGTCCATAGCTGATGAGCCGGTGATTTCTATAATCATTCTCGTCACATCGATAGACTGTCCGGGGAGAGGTAAGACACTAAACACTCGTGGAGATATAGAGCCGTCTACTTGTAGACTGTCTGACGAAATAAGAATAGATGAGTTAACTGGAGTGTAGTTAGTATTGATCGGCTGATCTATTGTCACAGCATCGACATTAACAGATATGACTTTAGTCTGCATAAATGTTGATGTGCCGTCCAGCGTAAGCTCCACTATATCACCGGCCACAGCGCCGTGACCGGGGGATAGATTAATAACTCTATCGTCAATTAATGCGTCAGACGCCAAGGTGCTAGTGTTTCTTTCTTCGAGAAACGGCACGCTAAGAGCTGGCGTCGTAAGATCTTGTGCGAATACTGATACACCCTCATCCCCTCTGTTCGACACCTCTATCGGCGTGGCAATGTCTATAACTGGTAACCCAGATTTACGAACCTCGTTCAACCTCATAATATTCCCTTATATCGAACTAATTGCTTGAGCTTCGGCAATGCTCTTGGCTGCATTCGCCATAGCTGGTGCTTGCTCGACTATATTTTGCTGCTGCTCTTGAGCTTGACGCTGCTGTCTTAACTCATCAATCTCCGTCTGACTGCGAACAACACTAGCAGGAGTGCCGTTGTTGTCTGCTGTCTGCTTAATCATTTCATCTAAATTAATCGTATCAAGTATAGACGGATCTACACTTGCCGCATTCATTGCCATATTAAACGTCTCTTGCATGCCCATCGATTGAGATGCACGCTGGGCGCGTGTGATTGGAGACTCATATTTAACGGAGTAATCGCCGCCAGCCTCAAGTAATTCTCCCGGCAGCTCAGGCAGTAAACGCTGCCTTGATAGGATATCTAATTCACGCTCAATCATTGGACCTAAGTATTCAGCCTCCAATCTATCAGCAGTTGGGGCAAGTAAAATGCCTTTCTCTTGCGTTCTCGCTAATACTTCAGTAGCCGTCATGGTTGGAGTCTCAACGAGTATCTGGAATAGATTCAAATAGAATGAGTCATTAATGATTCGGCGTGATTCTTCAATCATTTGCTGGCCGATGTCAGGACGAGCCCCCGTATTCATGGGCAATACCATTTGATTACCCTGAGCATTGACACCACCATGAGTGACGCCGCCAGGCTTGAAGTTAATTGCCATAGGCCCAGCACCTAGCGTACCAACACCATTAGCGCTTGTTGGCGCAAGTAGAGGAGGTGTAACAGCCATCTGCCCCGCCATGATGTTAGTTTGTCGCATCTTATTGAGGCCTTTAATCTCTGGCAAGATTTGCATTGCAGGGCTACGGCCATAGATTTCATTGGGTGATGTTACTTCACGGCAAATGGCGTAAGGGAATGAATAATAACCACCCGACTCAAGCGGCGCTTCCATATCTTCTTTGAATAAGTACACAAACTTAAATTGCCTTTCTTCTGCCCTGATAGAGAATTCATTGTAATCTTCGTTAGGGTGGACGATGTGGCAAAACTTAAATTTACCATTACCCTTGTCTTGCCTAATTTTAAGCGGAAGGTTTTCTTCTCCCCACTGCTGAATAGCTTGATTCTTAGTGAACTCAAACTCACGCATCATAGTGTCAACCCGACCGAAGTTATCTACTCCAATATAGATGTCGCCGAGGAACATTGACTGATAGATAGTACCCTTGCCGCTTGGCGACTCATTGATAGTCATAGCGCCAGTGCCGAACCCCATTAACGACCGAACACTTTGGAAGTTAGACATCGAGAAACCAGAACGAGCAGCATAGCGATTAGCAAACAGGATCTTTGTTACGTCATCGAAGTAACGCTTAACAACCTGTGATTTATTCAGCTCGTCATCATCAGTAGTTAGAGTGTGCCACCGTTCAGACTTCGGAGTAATCAAACCGATGATAGCTGAAGCTGAGCGGTCAATAGCAATAGCTGCGGTAGAATCAAACACTCTTTGCGTGCGTCTTGTGCCGGGCGAGCGAGTCACGTTAAAGTCGGCTTGGTCAGTAAAGCAACGCTCTGCCACATCTTGCCAGAACGTTTCCCAGTTGCCGCGCCACTTAGTCAGGCTTGATGATAATATCTTGTAATCCACTACGATCCCCCTAGCTTAGTAATAGCTGTCTTTGCGTCTTTGGTTGCGCCAAGCGGTGAAGTCAATACTGTTTGAGTGGTTTCCTTTTTCTTCCTAGCTTTGCGCTTAGCTTGCTCCTGAGCTGTCTCTGCCATTTTAGTGCTAGTAGTTTCAGTGATATCACCCACAGAAGGGGCGACTGATGGCTCCGGAGGAGATAAAATACTCTTGATCGGATTAACCACGTACTTTTTAATTGTATTAACTGCACCGCTCATAACCTATCCTAATATATCGTATTCTGTGTCTGCGTATTGGTTAGTATACGCCCGATTAACTGCACTTGCTACTGGCTCCGCAAATGTCAACACAAAGCTGTCACCCTCATCTGGAGAGTAGCCAAAGAGTTCTTTTATTTTATCTTTAGGTTGCAAGCATATCCTATCGCTTGAATCCGTCTTGTACGGACTAGCTATCAAGTCAGCTTGAAGTGAATCAGTGTCAGATACCTGAGCTTGTAAGTTCTCATCTCTAAGCCACTTATTGGCCTCTCCCCACATCTCCGCACGCTTATTTAAATAGCGAATTGGGTCAAGTGGAGTTGAGCCGAACCATACGGCTTTAACATTGTAGTAGCCTAGCTCATGAAGCCTGTCAACTATGTCAGCGCCGTAACCTGCATCAACAAACATGAAGTCCGGCTTCTTACCTATCTCCTCATCCGGCGTATCCAGCAGCCCCTTACATAGAGCAACCCCGTCACCGAGTTTGTAATCGTTAAACTTACGAGAGCCTGTACCCCACGATTTGCGACCAGCTCTTCTTGTCCATGAAAATCTATCACCGCCGCGAGATGGGTCAACCCCAACAATGAATGGTCCAGATGCCTTCACTTTCGCTTTTCTGGCTTTTTGAACAACGTCAGCAGTAATAAGCCCATCCTCACCAGAAGTCTGAAATGCTTCGGCCGAGTTCATTGGGTACTCTTGCTTGAATGCTTTCTCGCCATTCATGCCGTCAGCGGATAGTTCTTTAATCTTCAGCCTACGCCAGTATAACTGTTCGTCATTGATTCCATACTCAGAACAAAGTTCATTCTCTTCCGCGGTGCGTATAAAATTTAATTCTTCAGACACATACTTGGCATATTCATCCTGCCAAAACCACGGAACGAATATAGCCTGGTACTCTGACTGACCGCTCTCGGCCTCTTTCCACTGCTGATGAAAGTAATTACCTAGGCCGTTAGCTGTGGACTCAAGTATAACTTCGGTGTCCTTAGCGTCGGGCACGGCTTGAAGTATCCCTTTAGTATGCTCAGCCGCGTGCGGCCAGAATGCAACCTCTGACCCATGAAAGTATTGAAGAGTCGTACCGCGACCAACACCCTTATTACCTGCTGTTCCTATCTTGTAGCCAGAATCTAACGCGTCGAACCTAAGCTCTTTAGCGTTAGACTTTGTGATGGTTGGCTTGAAGTTATGGGTTTCACCGCCAATGGTTTTGATGGGTAGGTTGTCATAGTAACGAACGGTCATTTCAAACAATGCATTTGTTGACTCTGCATCATGAGTAAGAATGAACGCCCTTACACCTTTTGACATTGTTGTGCGCCAGATGTAACGCCCCTCAACGTAAGTGCTTGCGCCCTGCTGACGACCTTTTAGAAGTATAGCTCTGACCTTTCCTGTTTTAAGTCTTTGCTCTTCTAGCTTATCGTGGATGTATCGCTGTGCTTTGTTGAGCACAAAAGGCTGAACGCCAGCCTCTTTAGTTCGAATGAATAAGCAGTTTCTTGAAAATAACGGGAAGTTTTCTTTTGCCTCCCTTGCGAAATTAGGTATTGTCATCTTTGGCCCAATCATCTGCGCTTGATATTGCAACAGTGGCTTGCATCTCTACTGCTTTCATATCTGGGAGGTACTTGCCTAGAAGCTTAACTCTTGTGTCTAAGGCCGCTCTAAGTCGTTGTATTTGAAGGGCATCCATTTCATAAGTTGGATCTTCCAGTTTAGTAATTATATCAAACACATAATTTAGCTTACCCCTTTCCTTTAGAAATATTATTAATTCTTCTCGACGTACCTCCCTGGCTGTCTGTTTTACTGTTTTACCCATACGCACCTCGTGACTACTTATTCTCATCTATAACAACACCGCCGACATAACCATAGGCTGCGCCCGGTGCATTTCTAACTTCAATTATCAAATCTTGTCCAGCGTTAAGCTCGTAATCTTGACTTGTGACATAATCAGCTACAGTAATATCAATGCTCGTGTTTTCAATTTCGCTAACGTGAGAGCCATTCTTGTCTATTACTGTTATCTCTGCGCGTCGCCCTGTATTTATAGATCCGACTGTGTGTAAGCCCGCGACATAAACCCTGCCACTTCTAGCTACATCGCTGAGCGTGAATGAGATTAAGTTATTTGAGCCGACACTGTTAGATAGAAGATTTGGATCTTGTATTCCCTCGTCCCATTCTATAGCTGAAGTGTCTAAGTTTGTTCTAGCAAATAGCGGCCCCGAGACTATGCGCACTGATTGAGCGCCGGGACTTGTTGGATTTGCGTGAGACAATAAGGAAAACGTACTATCCATGCTTGATGTTACAGTTAGATTGTTACCCCATGTTTGCAAGCTTGGCTTTGCGTCAAGCGCATCAGCAGCACCGACATTGATAGCAATTCTATTTTTGTATACGGAATTATCAAACGGAGTCGGGTAGATAGCTCCGAGACTTTCAAGTTGCTTGATCAAATATAGTCGCATTGTTGAGGTGCCCGGCCCTCTAGCCACATTTACATTGACTGGGTCATAAAGATAATCAGTGTACATGTGAACATTGTCAGCATCTAAAATGGATGGGTCAGCTCTACCGAAAGAGTAGAAATCAAGCACAGGACGCCCACCACTGAAAAACCTCGGAGTTAATTCTTGGCAAAGCGGAGCAAGCAATCCGTCATTCATTGAGCCTGAGCCGATTGCGTCAGGATCGGGAGCATTTGTAACGCTATCCTGATAATCTCTAAATGTTAGTGACCCAATCGCGACGTCACCCGTTGGCTCTAATAGAGATACAAGCTGTCGATACTCAGCTTCAACGCTATCTTTCTCGCCCTGTGTTGTGTCTGGTCCCCATGCGCCTACTGTTCCTCCGGGTCCACCATCTGCGAGCAAAAATGTGCAGTTATTGCCGCCAGCATGCATTGCATAAAGAGTCAGTCCCTCCGCCAGAGCTGTTATGTCATCAATCTGCGCAATAATATCAGCGAGGCTAGCGCCGGGAACCGCGACTGATTTAAATTTAGTCCCGCGAAATGGAATTTTAAATTGATCTGTTAACTGAAACACGCCATTAGTTATTGACGCGCCAACTCCTACAATCGTGTCGTATTGCGGGATCGCAGCCGATCTAGTTGCGAACCATTTGTAGCGATTCTTAACAAACATAAGCTAGTCCTTTGGAAAGACCGACAAATCGCAATCAACTACAGATAGCGCGTAAAACTTATAAAGACCGCCTACTGACTCATAGTATCGATCGCTTTTTGGTGTTAGCTCGTGCCTCGGCCCCTTTTTGATGTCTACCGCCGTGGGGGCTGAAAGTGCTTGAGTGATATATATGCTAGTATCAGTTGAATTATTGTGCATTGAGCCTGACGCTCCCGCCGCTGCGATTTCTTCAACTTGATCGGCTGATAATTGATATAACGTAGGTACGCCCATAATTAAAGCTCTCTATAAATAATTAAACATGTAACGAGAATTGGCGATATCGTTAATAGATAAGCTATTATCAAATCGCCGTATCTCTTCATGATTTCTTCTTAGCGTGAATAAACTTCAACGCCTCCGTAACTGTTAAGTCCGGTCGCCGCGGTTCATCTTTAGCTGTCGGGGTGAGCGGCTTAATCGGTCGCGTTTTTGGCATCTAATTCCCTCTCTTTTAGTTTGTACTCTTTGTAAGCAGTGTAAGCTCGAAATGCGGCGACAGCAACGGATGCTATCAACAGCCAGTTCAATGAGCCTAACCACCCAAAAAAAGCCATGATGTAGGGTAAAAAGTCTTTCATTGGGCTAACACCATACTTATCCATAGGCTGACTTCCGTGATAATAAAACGCATATCCATGCTATTACACAGTATATAATAACAAACTTACTATCTATTGACGAATGAACTTCGAAAACCCAATTCAAATCTAGCTTTGAACTATTAACTCTATAAACAACTAAAGACATGAATACAGTGAGTAGCGATTGAATCATTACAATCACTGACAATAGTAATGACATTCTAGTTTGAAGCAAGAAAAACAAAGCAGACATAAACATCATAAATAAGCCATTAGTAATGTAATAGACCATTAGTGATTCATTCACCTCTGTGAGCGTTGTCACATAGTTATAGTAATTCTCCACTTCAAAGTAATAACGAGCAGTAGCTAGACCATTTACGATTTGATAAAACACGTTGTATATGATTAGAGCGATCGGAATTAACTTAGACCTTGCCACGAATGCAGCAGCAGAAATAACAGCAAGCTCAACTATGTTTTCTATCATCAGAAAGTCCATTGGATTCCCCTGCTCTTTTTCGCTCTTCTATCACTCGTCGCGCGGCTTCAGTGAACTTGTTGTTAATGAGTTTTTGCGCCTCATTCGGTGAGTCGATAACTTCAATGTCTCTTGTTCGAGTGAAGTTAACAATATAAATAATTGCTGCCACCGCTACCGACAAAATCACTACTGAAAACATTAAAAGTAATTCAATCATCTTCAATACTCCTTACTTAATTGTGACTCAATTATACCAACACTACTGTCTTACTTCTTTGAATTAAGCGGCTCACTTGGTTGCTCACCGCTTATGCATGTTGCTGTGGTTATTGAGATAACTCAATTCCTGCGTTAAACCCCGCCCACATAGCGTTTATTGTCATATCTGGATATCCATCAGTATCGCTAAATCCTTCCAGTAATGTTGTGACGCCGTACTGACGGGAAACCCATAACTCAAATAACTCTCTACGACCCATCACTCTCCCCCCATCTCATCAATCCACTCGCAAAAATCATCAAACCCCATTGGTTCAGTCATTACTTTTAGTTTGTACATGCGCAATCCTTAATATTTCTTGCCGCCAGCCATTGCGCGATTTTCGCGCTTATGGTCAGCTCGATGTTTGTTGTATTCTACTTTTTCAAGAATGATTTTGTGTAAATTGATATTGTTATAGCTAGAGAATGCAAATGCAGCCTCTACGCATGACGCCAGACCATCCTTTGCCTCATGATCTACCATTTTATTTCTATCAATATAATCCTGAAAGCACATGGACACGCCAGTATGAAGTCGAGCAATCAACTCTATCTCATTTTGATTTTCCATATCATCATCATCGAAATAAATATCTTGGTAATGAATAAAGCCCTTGCTGCCCAAGTAATCCAAAACCCGTATAACAAAATCAGCCAGCTCAACTTGAAACATCGGGTATTCTGGTAAGTGGTCATCCATCAGCCCTTTGCGATCACCTTCCATCGCCTCTGACAGCTCCGAATGAAACAGGCATACGAATGTGCTGAACGGACGTTCTTCATCCCACCATCCAAGCTCTTTATTTTGTGCGTGTATTTTGTTTTGTAACTCAATTAAATTAACCATCTTAAAAACTCTCCAATCCGTAATATGAGTGCGCTGCAACAAACATCGCGATAATAAACAATGCTACTAGTAACCGCTTAATGCTATCCATGATAGAAAACCCATCAATCCAATGAATACAGCAATACTCAAGTTAGCCTCTATGTTTGAGTATTTCATTTGCGATAGCCTGTTTTGTCTAAAACTCGAAGCCACTTACGGACAATCGCGCCATCCGAGCTGAATTCGGTAAAGTTAAATGGAAGCGCACCAACCGCATCACCAACCCATGATGCATACAAATCATACGCAGACTCCATTCGCTCACGCGCTTCCTTGTCTTCTTTGGATTCGGGCTTTTCAATCCATAAGTCATTGCAGGCAGTGGAGAATGAAAGGTCTTTTGCAACCAATACTGACAGGTCTCCAACATGAGCTACGCAATCACAAAGCACCCCGTCAAACTGGTAAAGCCACGGATTATGCGGCTGATTTTTGTGTCGATAAACACACTCAGCACCAACAGGAGGAATCCCATTCTTCCACTCTGAATCATCGACAGGGCTAACAGGCTTGTTGTCATACTCTTCCTGTGTGTAAAGGCGTGATATTGGGCTTGCATTGTCGATAATGTCATCACTTGATTTGGAATAAATCCAACCATTAGCTCCAAGGTACAGCGCTTGTCGACCATCTTTCTTCACGTCACACAGCCACCACTCACCATTTTTTGGCTCAACCTTGCTCATTGCGCTAAACTCTTCCTCTTCTTGCTGTGTTACTGCTATGTTGTCAGTGTTCATCTCGTTATCTCCGTTATTTACCTTCAATTTCCATTGTCACTTCATGCAGCTTCATAGCGACAAGGCTATCTATCAATGCGGCTTTCGATATCTTCTTAGCTTTATCGCCAAACTCTTTATCTTGCTGCGACTGATAATGCTCCATCAGTACTTCAATTTTATCGTGAGTTGATACCCACAGCGTCGCTTGCTTAAAGCTTTTCTTCTCTTGCATATTACCTCCTGAATTTCATTAATAATAACCCACTCACGCACAGAGTCAATACATTAATTATATTTATATATTATATTGACACCCACCCATTATATGGTACATTTAAATCACACTAACAACGGAGTAAGAAGAATATGAGCAATTCAATAAAACCAGTAATTAACGTCTACCCTGAAGGTGAGTCATCATTCATAGCGATACAGATAGACGTGAATAGTGACGACACGGTAAAGGTTTACGATTTCAATAAAATGGAGTTGCGCACGGTTAACTCGTACGAAGTTGGCCACCCCGTAATTGATGACTTGAATAGCCTCTAACCACCCCATTAACCTATAGAGTGATAGATATGTGTTCACGAACTCGCGGCAAACAGAAAGACCATGAACAACATAAGCAGTTAAAGCGCCGTCAGGCTGCTAGGCGTAGAATTGAAGAAAGACTAATTAAGAAGGAGTATGAGTTGTGATTATTACAGATAAAGAAAGTGGATGGGATTCAAAGGTAAACTTTGTTGATGAAAATGACGTTTTCGTAGGATACGATACTTGTCAGTGCTGCTGTGAGGATGCTGGGTACTTCATATCAGAGGATAAAAATGAGCAGTACAGATGCGACGGAAACACCAATGATGAATTCGTCACGGATGGATATGTTTTTGATGTTAGCTATTGTGTAGGCGTAGATAGTGACGATCTTGATGATGGAGGGCAGGTCTGCTTTAGACTAACGAAAGATGGGAGTGATGATCTTTACCTTCATCTCTATAACTCTCATAATGGATATTACTCACATGGATTTGAAACCAGTCACATGGGAGATGGCAGCCTATAACCACCCAAACAAAAGCCCAGTGCGAAATTATACCGGGCTTTCTAATGCCTGCCATCCAAACAAACATCACCTTATATTTTCTTTGACCACCGCCTACTTGGTAAACCTACACTCAGTATATGTTATAATTCATACTCCGCAAACAATGAGATATTAATTATGCAGCTCTCACCATTCTTTAAACGTAGTGAATTTAAATGTCAATGCAGCAATCCTCAATGCAATTTTGATACAGTCGATCCAGAAACTCTAATGGTCATCACGGCAGTTCGTGAGCGATTCAATGAGCCTGTAACTATTAATTCAGCATGTCGCTGCTATGAGCATAACAAAGCTGTTGGTGGTGCCAGTCGGTCTTATCACTTGCAGGGCCGCGCTTGTGACATCGTAGTTAAAAACGTAACACCCCAGGAAGTATTTGAATATTTAGATATGACATGGCCGAATCAATACGGATTTGGATTGTATGAAACGTTTGTTCATGTTGACACGCGAACTGGCAATAAGTGGAGAAAATAAAATGTTTGGATTTTTAGGTAAGATATTCGGTAGTGATAAAGTCATTGATGCAGGTATCAGCGGTATTGATGCAATGGTATTCACTGATGAAGAAAAGTCTAACGCCAAGATGACCTTTCTAAAATTATACGAACCGTACAAAATTGCACAACGCTGGTTAATGTTGGTCGTCAGCATTCCATACGTTGCATTGTGGTTTCTAACTGGTTTAATTTATATTGCTGACGTATTCATGGTGAAGGAGTTGGATTTAACAGCAATCATGACTTTTCTAAATGGCGACATGGGTAGCGCGTTTATTGTTATACTTGCGTTTTACTTCGGCGGCGGAGCGGTTGAGGGCGTAGTTAATAGGCTTAAAAAGTAAACCCTACGCCACGGAAGGCTAACAAAATACCGAATCAATTAGTGTCATATTATCTGATTTCAATCTTCTAGATAAATCAAGCGATTTCATTCTTTTAGATATTCTGTTGTTCTCTGCAATTTTTCTCGATTTAATAACTCGACTATTTGGCCAAGTTTGAATCTTTCTCATGACCTTTTTGATTTTGTAATAATTTACTCCGTCAACTCTTTTCACTTCAAATGTGACGTAACACTTTCCCCTTAAATCTCTAACTGCGCACACAACCGCATCCAGCTCAATGCCCAGCACCCTAGCGATATCCGAATAAGACACCATTTCTTCGCTGCATATTATCGCCCTTGCAACTTTTGCTTTACTGCTAATTCCAGTTGACAACTTGAGCATTTCAGCTTTAGTCTGTATAGTCACTTTTGTTGGTTTCTCATTTCTAACCATCATCTCTACTCCGAGTTTATGCCGCCAGTCTCACTCCTGGCGGTATTTTTTTATTTAAACATATCCACTTGATTGGCTTCACATGCAAACACTTCGCATGATTCTGAACACGAGCCGGAAGCCTCCATTTTACCACCACGTATTCTTGCTTTTATTTCTTCACCCGTTGATCCGTCGAATTTAGCTATCAGACTTTCAAGTGATTGCTTTCCTCGGTACATTTTCGAATAGTGACCCGTTTTGTCATCTACACGAACGGATGGCGAATAAAGCATAGTTAGAAATTCATGGTAGAAATCTGACTCATCTCTTTGCGCTGCTGCTAATTTTAGATCTGACTTCTTGGGGCAAAAAACGCAATTACCCAGATGTTCAGGTAAATCTAAATCGAAATCCTGATTAGACCAAAAATCCAAAACATCTTGCTTATCGTAATCTGATATCTCAGCCATGTAGCGGATGCCTGCTCTTTTCCTCCTGCATACCTCATTAAAAAGCGCGCACTCAGACGGTTCCTCCATAACAAAAAACTTCTCCATATCAATATGGTTAGTGCTGTACATATCAATTAAATCGGAATCACTAAGGCCTAGCGTGGACTTTAATTTGCCGTATAGCTTTTTACCGAAGACCCTTTTCGGCTCGTCTGCTCGAATTCCTAGCCATGTTTCATACCCAGCCTCTTCGAACATATTGCCAGCAGGAGTCCCGCCCTGCTTTTGAATTCCGTCACACCAAAATGTTTTCGGGTACTTTTCCTTGCAGTATTTATTAAACGGAACGAGCTTCATTCTGTCAGTGCAAAACATGCCGCCAATGTAAGGTACTCCATACTTGTATATCATTTCACTAAATGGCTTCAAATCAGGACTGATGGAATTAATGTCAACCACTGTAAAGCCATTACCAGCACCAAGAGGGCTAGAAAAATCGGTACGCAAGCAAGTAAGATTAAGCCCAAATTCATCATTAACCTTTCTAATGAACTCATATGTTTTTTCATGCTCTGCGCCTGTGTCCATGTAAATAAAATCCACTTCATCACCGTATTTCTCTTTCATCAAATAACACAAATAAGCGCTTGTTCTTCCACCGCTAAAGCTCACTACTTTTTTCATCTCTCACCCCTTACATTGATAACTGCGCACACTCATTAACTGAGTTACCCAAATCTAAGCATTCTTGCTCTGCACTCTCAAAATAAAGTGCGGCTATTATTAGTATTACTACTGCTGCTATTTTCATTATCCGCACTCCATGTCATATTTAGCTTTAGTCTCTAGCTGACTGATAGATTCTTGTTCATCTTTGATAGCTTGCTTAAGTGATGGTGATGCTGTGACCATGTCCATAAACTGCATGTTAGACACGCCGCCGAGCTTGCTTTCTATCTCTGCTAGTATTTTATTTATTAGTGTCATTTCTTCACCCGAAAATCTTTAACGTCAATCTCAAACTCAACAGTCCCATCAGGCTTTGATATCTGAACTGTATTGCCAAACTTCAAGCAATGCTCAATAGTGGCAATCAGACAATCCATAGTCACATCAGTTTTATTCTTACCCCACATAGAGCCATTTCTTATTAATGTTCCTGCGTAAATTTTTCCAGTTAATGGGCTTGCTGCTATTTTTAAATTACTCATAACTTCTCACTCCTTCAGATTAGGTTTAATTATTATCCATCGACATAATCTAGTAAAACGAATTAAATCGATGGTTTATTTTCATTTAATGCAATAAAGCGATTACAGCCCAAGCTCACTTTCTAGCTTCCTTATCATTGCATTTGCTTCTTTTCGTATTGCCTCCACCTCGTCACAAGTCCACTTTCTTGATGCTGAATTAGACTCACAGTAATCGATTATCTCAGTGGCTTTTTCCTCACCAAACCGCTCGTGAAGTCCTTTGATATAGCCTCGTGTTGATTTGTTGCCGCTGATGTTTCCGCTTAGCCCCATATTGCAATAGCGATTACATTGAAGGTAAGTATTTAGCTCGTCATACCTTAAAGCACCTTGAGCGCCTACCGTCTTGAAGTGACCACAGCACCAGTCCATATTTTCTTTACCACAACTGATACAAGTTGGCGGCTGATTGTTATCGCGGAACCACTTAATTTCTTGCAACACTCGCAATCGATTAAATCTTTTCTGTGTTTGTTTGTGTTGCCACCCTATATCTTTGCGATTAAAGGCCGTCAAATCAGCCCTGTTGGCTTTACTTCGAATCTTCGACCCAATAGCCGCTAATTTCTTAGAGTTCTTTGTAGCGTATTCTAGGCGGCAATCAATATCACAGAAGAATCCTACAGGTGACGGTAGCATTCCCTCTTGTGGGAATCGTTTTTTACATCCAGTGCATTTGCGCTTTGAATTACTCATGATTTCCCCATCAAATAATCTAAGTTAAGCCCTTCGTGATTCCAGTACGTTTGAACTGAATCTCTAAATGAATTGTGTTGCTTGGTGGTGAACAGTCTTGTTACTGACATCGCATCGATAATTTTAAGTTGTTGGTCATCGGTCATCGATTCGAAACCGGTTTTCTTGAGTATGAAGTCTGCGACCGGTCCATGAGTTAAGTCTGCTAATAGGATTGGTAACGCATGGTCCCTTTTCAACCGGTTGAATGTAGTCTTAACATCTTCACCGGTATGACTGCTGATTGCTTTGGCCCAGATATGAGCCTGGGCATTAGCGGATAGAGTTCGCTTCTCGTCTGATTCAACAATCACTCTAGCGTTTTTACCGGTCAAATGTATCGCATCAATCTCAATACATATTGATTCGAGTTCAGTGTTTATGTTTTGTTTAGTTGCTATGTGAGTTGTCATTTTTACTCACCAGTGCGATAGGTTTGCGCTACTTCTGCCGAGCTTATGGACTGCTTTATCACATCAATAGCAAGCCTCTCGGCCTCCTCGATCGTATCAACAGGCTCATCCAGCTCTACATATTGCTTTCCACACCAAAGTTTAATCTCCACTGCGTAAATCATCACTCACCCTCTTTGACTTGTACGAAAATAGTATCTAAATTCGGAAGTAACTGACCGCAAACGAGTCGTCCGTCGCTAGTTTTTGGGCATGGAGCGCAGTGAAGTAGTGCACAATCATCGCATTCCATTTCAGTTCCTGGGTATTTACTGCGCTCTAGTTTGTATTTTGGTTTACTCATCTCTATTGCTCCTACGGGTTAAATGTCGCGCTTTTTTGGTTGTTTTGGTTGTTGTTCTTTCATGTAATGTTCGATTGCTCCAAATGCATAAGATTGATCACAATCAATGAAATGTCCGTTCTTGAATTCTTGATATGCAATTGCACCTTGAACACCGTGACGCGCCTTACCTAGAACAATCTCAGCGTAATCGTGTGCGTTATCATCATAAACTTTGTGACGGTATGGAAAGATAATCCAATCACAGTCATCCTGAATTCGTGATGAGTCTTTAATATCACTAGCTCTAGGCTTTCTGTCAGTGATAGGTCTAGCATCAATTGACTTAGAGACTAACTGCAGTAATAAAACAACTGGAGTCTTTAGCTCTTTGGCTAGCTGCTTGAGTCGTCGTGATACATCGCCCATTGCAATGTCGTGTCGCTCGTTTTTACTTATGGTCATAAGCCCAAGGTAATCAATCGCAATTACTGCAGTATCAGGGTATTTATGTTTATGTCGCGTTGCTATGGATACAATGTCATTAACAGATAAACCAGCTTGATCTAATATGTGAAAGTTTTTACCTTTCAAATTGCCTGCAGATGAGATCATTCTTGTTAGTGATGAGTCATCAACTCCTTGCGGATTTCTTAGCAGGCTAACAGGTAGATTTGCCTCTCCTGATATCGTTCGCTCAACAACTTGAAACTCGTCCAT
>Ga0193952_1000093_pt1 | contig 38143 bp, 27 predicted proteins | sample BB_3_MG_FD_140368 | JGI IMG/M metagenome (GOLD analysis project Ga0193952, IMG submission 140368) | Microbial mat bacterial communities from the Broadkill River, Lewes, Delaware, United States - BB_3_MG | ecosystem: Environmental > Aquatic > Freshwater > River > Microbial mats | place: USA... | reverse complement strand
CAAAATTGGGTTTGGGAAAGTATTCAATTTGAAATAGTAGCCCCTTTACCTGAATGGCTTAAACGGCCCAATTTAAGCGATAACGATTTTTCATGCGTATTAAAAATCTCGACCGGCCGGTCGCAAGTTTGGTTGATGGGAGATTTAAGCACTCGTTATGAAAACCAGCTTTTGAAAGCGTTGAGTGAAGAAGATACGGCTTTCCAAACAACCGAAATGCATTCAGAGATGAGAAGACAAGCATTGCTGGTTGCAGGGCATCATGGCAGTCGTTATTCAAGTGGCGAGGATTGGTTAAGTGCTGTAAAGCCAACCTTTGCAATCATTTCAGCCGGATATAAAAATCGTTATGACTTTCCTCATGAAGACGTTCTACATAGATTTGAATCGCATTCAACGCGAGTTTTGAATACCGCACATAGTGGTGCAATACAGTTTGGTATAAAACCTGAAGGCATTGAGTTGTTGAATCGAAATCGAATCGAACAAACAAAATGGTATTATCACTCCAGTTTTTCTCACACAAAGATTGAATAAATGAGTTGGCCGGATTTTTGGACACAAACCAATTGGAAAACGCTTTGTCTGCAACCACTCTCAAAGTTGGTCTGTCGAATTGCAAGCAGGCGGAGGTTAGCATTTCAGGAAGCTTCAGGGCTTAAGGTTGCAGAGGACTGTCTTCCGGTTTGTGTGATTGGCAATATTGTGGTCGGGGGCAGTGGAAAAACACCATTCATTCTCGCGTTGGTTAAGGCGGCACAGATGCAAGGGTTGAAACTCGGTATTGTCAGTCGCGGCTACGGAGGGAAATCAAAACAGTGGCCGCAGCGAGTTTACGCTGATAGTGATCCAAACCTTGTTGGCGATGAACCGGTGATGCTTGCCAGAGCGTTGCAGCAATTTCATATACCCATTGCGGTTGCTCCAAAGCGCCAACAAGCGGTTGAGCTTTTAAGTCAACAAACAGATTGCGATTGGATCATCAGTGATGATGGGTTGCAGCATTATCAAATGTCTCGTGTTTGTGAGATTGTTTTGGTCGATGGCGCGAGAGGTTTTGGCAATGGTCATTGTTTACCGGCCGGTCCATTACGCGAACCGATAGAAAAACTTAAGCAGGTTGATGCGTTGGTGGTAAATGGTGAGGATCAACAGAAGATTTTAACGAATTTAGAAACGGGTTCTGATGGACAAGCTTTGTTGCCAAAGTTGATAGGGACGATGCAACTGATTCCTATCCGTTTGGTAAATGTGGTGGATGAAACACAAACTTTACCCATTGATGAATTGGCAAATCTCCCTGTGAATGCAATGGCAGGAATTGGCAACCCTGAACGCTTTTTTGAAACCTTGGTTCAACTCGGTGCGCAGGTTTCACCACATCCCTTTGCAGATCATCATGCGTATTCGTTTTCGGATTTAAAACCTTTTGCAGGTTTAAGACAAGACAAAGAGAAGGTTACAAATTTAGATTCAATCAATAATGCGTTAATAATGACCGAGAAAGATGCGGTAAAATGCCGCTCAATTGCGCAACAATTGTCAGTCAAGCACTGGTGGTATTTGCAGGTCGAGTCAGAGGTTGATTCGGCAATCTTGACGCATATTTTCAACAAAATGGCACAAGCACCTAGATAGCTTTAAAAAAATGGCACAAGCACCTCGGTGGCAACGGAGAGAAATATAAATGGATGCAGATTTACTAGAAATTTTGGTTTGTCCAGTGAGTAAAACTAAATTGTATTTTGATAAAAATACGCAGGAGCTTATTTCTACAGCGGCAAACCTTGCTTATCCAGTGCGAGATGGCATTCCGATTTTATTGGAAGATGAAGCGCGTGAACTCAGTTCGGAAGAAGCAGAAGGTTATCGAGCGAAAAAAGGGCAGGGAGCATAAATGTCCTTTGCCGTCATTATTCCTGCACGTCTTGAATCAAGTCGATTGCCTGGCAAGCCTTTGGCAATTATTCATGGCAAACCTATGGTTTATTGGACTTGGCAGCAAGCCCGTAAATCGGGGGCGCATCGAGTGCTAATTGCCACAGAATCGCAAAAAGTTGCGGATATCTGTCATGAGTTTGGTGCAGAAGTCTGCTTAACCGGAGATCATCATCAATCTGGTACGGAACGCATTGCTGAGGTAATTGAGAAAAGCGTATTTTCACCTGAAGAAATCATTGTAAATTTGCAAGGCGACGAACCCATGATGCCAGCAGAACTGATTCATCAAGTGGCGCAAGGCTTGGAAGAAAATCCAAACATTCCAATGGCAACATTGTGTGAGCCGATTGATTCTGTGAAAGATTTGTTTAATCCAAATGTGGTAAAAGTTAGCCGAGATGTCAATGATTGCGCGATCACATTTAGCCGTGCGCCGATGCCTTGGGCGCGAGATACGTTTATGGATTATCAAAGTGCATTGCCTGATACTTTACCTGAATCCTTTTCCTATTATCGCCACATTGGACTGTATGCTTATCGTGCAGGGTTTGTACAACGATACATCGAGTGGCCAGAATGTCAGTTAGAGCAAGTTGAAAAGCTCGAACAACTTCGAGTTTTGTGGCACGGCGAAAAAATCCTCGTTAAACAGGCGTTGATGGAAGCCGGTGTCGGTGTGGACACACATGCAGATTTGGAAAAAGTTCGTGAGCTGTTTGCTGCAAAGACGCATTAGAAAAGCATTTATTAGATTTAAAAAGGCGATACATTGCTTAAATACATCACTCTGCTGATTTTAATTTATTTCTTTTTTTGGCTTATTAAGAATAAATTTCGAGAAAGAAAACTTGAAGCGCAAGGTATTAAGGTCGAGCAAAAAGGGCTGCGGCCAATTACGATTATGAGCATTGTCATGGTGGTGATGTATGGCGGCTATTTGGTGTATTACCTGATTTTTGAAGCAGCATAATTTCTGTATAACTAAGCTGATTTGTTGTTTGAATACTTGTGGTAGTAGCGATTGCGCTTTTCTCAAAATATACCGGCCGGTCGCAGTGTTATAAAGAGTGAAAATCCTGTCTAAGCATTGTTGATCAAAATTATTAATGATTATTTAAGATAAATTTATTATCTTCACTTTTTGTTAAGAATTAAATCTAGTCTTTTACCGGCCGGTAATTGATAATACTTCTCGTTTTTAATGAATAGTTGAGTATTACAAATGAAATTTGGTTTTTTACGTTTTATGGCAATGCTGGAAGGGACATCACTGCTGTTGCTGTTGTTTGTCGCAGTTCCAATGAAACGAATGATGGATATGCCGGAAGCGGTATCGATTATTGGCCCAATTCACGGTGCTTTATTTATCCTTTTTAATCTGATTTTGCTGTTCCATGTCATTAAGGGTAATTTGAGTGCGGTCCGCGGATTTGTCGGCTTTGTTGCTTCATTGATTCCTTTCGGAACCTTTGTGTATAAAGCAAAAGTGCTCAAATAAGATACATTCTAAACAACCAAGCCAAGTCGAAACTCTCCTAATCACTCAAGCTTTCACTTGATCTCGACTTGGCTTTTTTCGTCTAAACGTTCAATTAGTAATCAATGCCTTTTTGTGCCTTGATGCCACTTTTATAAGCATGCTTTTCATCTTTAATTTCGGACACGGTATCCGCTAATTCTCTCAATTCAGCAATAGCTGAGCGGCCCGTCACTACGACATGTTGCATTTCTGGTTTTTCAGATAAGGTATTTAGAATGGTATCTTTATCTAAATAATCGTAGCTGAGTAGATAAGTGAGCTCATCTAAAATTACTAGATCATAACTGGGGTCGGTGAGCATTTTTGTCGCCACTTCCCAACCACGCTCTGAAGTGGCTATGTCACCGCTGCGATCTTGCGTATCCCAAGTAAATCCATCGCCGAGCACATGCCATTCGCAATTTTCTTGCTGACCAAAAAACGCTTCTTCACCCGTATCGGTTCGGTTTTTGATGAATTGGCAGACACCGACTTTTTTCCCATGACCGAGTGCACGTCCGACCATACCAAATGCAGAGGTCGATTTTCCTTTTCCATTTCCGGTAATGACCAATAATAGTCCTTTCTCGGTATCAGCTCGTTCAATCGCCGCATCAATTTGCGCTTTTTTGCGTGTCATTCGAACCTTATGATAGTGTTCACGCTTTTGTTCAGCACTCATGTTTGCGGTATCAGGTTCATGTTCCATTTTTGTCATTAGAAGGCCTTTAATTAACTTTTTAGGGGAATGGTCTGTCGCCATGAAGGTTTTCCAGATTCCAACAATTCATTATTTTGCTACTGGCGGCGGAGTGTTAATTCCGAGTCCTGCAATCTTTGCGATTTCTTCAGGCGTTAGCTCTACGTTTTCAGGTAAAGACTTGATATAAACATCGTGTTGGCTGAATGGGATTTCAATATTTTCTTGTGCAAAGCGTTTGTATATTGCGAAGTTTAAACTATGCTTTACTCGGCCACGAATCTCTGGATCATTAATCCAAATCAATAGTTCAAAATCTAAGCTGGATGCGCCAAATTGGCGGAATCGAGTACGAGGCTCAGGATCTTTACAAACTTCTGGTTCTTGTTGTGCAACTTCAACCAGAACTTTGGAGACTAAATCAATGTCTGAACCATAGGCGACTCCAACCGGTACACGAATTCGCGATTTAACATCCCGCCCACCGCTTTCATTCACAATTTTACCGTTGGCAATAATCGCGTTAGGGATGTTTACTTCCAAGTCATCACGCGTCAGGATTCGAGTTGAGCGTAAACCGATATGAGTGACTTTTCCACGTTCTCCGGAATCAATCACAATGTAATCACCAATTTTATAAGGCGAGTCTGCAAGAATAAAGACGCCCGAAAGTAGGTTGGCGACTGTATCTTTGGCGGCAAAACCGACGGCAATACCAATAATTCCTGCTGATGCCAACCATGCTGTCATATCGATTTCCCAAGTGATAAACAGTAAGTAGACAATGAATAGAATAATGATGACGGCAGAGATATTTTCTAACAAAGGCAGGGTTTGCGGTTTGATGATCGAGCCTTGGGCATTAATCTCACTTAAACGTTTTAGGTAGAAGCGTGAACTTCGGTAGAAAAACTGTCCCCATACCAAAATATCGATGCTTCGAAACACATCATGTGTCAGTAAAAGTTGACTGTCACTGAAGTTTGTTAGGGTAAAAATGTGCGCGAGCGTAAATAGAACAATAGAGACCGAAATCGGTAAGCGAATTTGCTCCACAATAAAGTGACCACTAGGGGATTTATCTTGAGAAAATCGGTGGCTACTTAAATAGCTGATGATAAGACGCGCGGTGAGAAGCGCAATAAACATAATCCCAATAATGATGCTGATCTCAACCCACAGAGAGTCACTATGAAAAAGCTCTTGTAGTTTTTGCCAAAGATGATTGGATGAAGATTGCATGGGTTCCCTTTACGTTATTTAACATTTATGTCATTCAAGCAGAAGACGCTTATTGTAACGATTGTCATCAATTCACTGAAAAATTCTTAATCAAGACCCAGAAAACTGCGGTTGAATTTTCTTGATTTTGACATGTCATAAAAGTTTCACAGAGCTTGTGGTATTTAATTGATTAATATTTTACATTTGTTACTTAACTCGTTGAATAAATATATTATTTTTTTAATTTTATGAAGAGATTGATTGAATGAATTCATTCACAAATGCTGTGGATAACTTAAGGATAATCCTGTGGTAAAAAAACCTAAGTGAATGATATTAAAAAATTTATTGTGTATCGAACCGATGGTGCTTAAATTTTAAGCACATGAGGCCGTGGGATTTCTGACCGGCCGGTAAAATTCTTGAACGTCTCATTTCAAATGAATTTATCGGAAATGCGACTTAATGTTTTAAATGTATGATTTTTAAAGTGTAAAAAAGTTCGTTTATGCCTCGTATAGAATTTTTCAATAGAACCTATTTTGTATGATAAATGTCTGTATTGATATTTATCTATAGGTTCTGTAGAAAGCTTCAATAAGCTTGAAACATCCTGCATGGTTATAATGAAAAACACTTGATTTTTGAGTGATGGATTAAGTTCAAAGACAAAGAGCTCTGCCTTGGAGAGTTCAGTCAAATTAAATTAATGGCGTTCGCCTGCCATAACAATTCAAAGTTTCAAAGATAAGGTTTTATCAATGCTTAAACCGAAATCCGTTGAACACAATGAAAAGGAGAAGAAGGCGTTATGACTAGTGCATGGATTGGGTCGTTGTTGCTGTTAGCAATTCCGGCTATGTTTTTTATCAGTGCTTGGGCGCATGAGAGACGTGCGAATTGGCAACTGACAATGGGGGTTGCAGTTACCGCATTGGTTATTAGTATTTCATCGGGTGTTTTAGCCATTGCTGGATGGGTGGAGTTTGGCCACGGTTTTGATTGGGTGACACATGAGCCTGTCAGTTTGGTGATGTTGAGTTTAATCAGCTTTATTTCCTATATTAACGTTCGCTACTCGCGATCTTATATGGCTGGCAACGGAGAAGAGGAACGACGCTACATTCGTTGGCTATCCATTACACTTGGATTTGTGACGTTGGTGGTCGTTTCAAATCACATGTTGATGATGGTAGTCGCTTGGATAGGTATTTCTGTCGCGTTGCATCAGTTATTGATTTTTTACCCAGAACGTCAACGAGCGGTTTTAGCCGCACATAAGAAATATATTTTCGCGCGAATTGCAGAGGGCTTTTTATTAGCTGGCGTAGTGATTTTGTATTTCCAACATGATTCTTGGCTAATTTCTGACATTTATGACAATTTAAGTCAAGCACAAGGGCTGTCTTATGCTGACCAGTTTGCAGCATTGTTTTTAGCGGTTGCGGCGCTGGTTAAGTGTGCCCAATTACCGCTTCATGGTTGGTTAATCCAAGTTGTGGAAGCTCCTACACCGGTTTCAGCTTTGTTACACGCAGGGATTATTAACCTAGGTGGATTCTTGATGATAGTGTTTGCACCATTGTTGATTCTTTCCAGCGCTGCTCAATGGTTGTTGTTAATCATTGGTGGACTCACTACTGTGTTAGCGGCTTTGGTAATGATGACCCGTGCTACGGTGAAAGTGCGTTTAGCATGGTCAACGATGTCGCAAATGGGGTTGATGTTGGTTGAGTGTGCTTTGGGACTTTTTGAACTCGCGTTACTGCATTTAATTGCTCACTCGTGTTACAAAGCCTATGCGTTTTTGAATTCCGGTTCGGAAGTAGAGGCAACTATGAAAAAACGCCTAGCGAAGTCGACTCCTCCAAGTCGATTTGACTGGTGGATGGCGGCAATTTTAGCGTCCGGTCTGGTGGTGGCTTTGATTATGGCCTTTGCATTGCCGGCACCTTATAGTCCTTGGATTTTATTAGCGATTGCTTTGACTTTATTAATTGCTGAACGTCGTGGTCGTTTGACTTCTGCTTCGGTGTTATCAATGGTTGGGCTTGCAGCGGTATTGTTGGTGGCTTATAGCTTACAAAAGATGGGAGTTCACTTCATTGTTGAGCCTCAAGCAACTTCAGTTGGTTTGGCAGGGGATGTGTGGATGGCATTTTTATTTGTGATGTTCTTTATTGGTTATATTTTATTGCGTTATCACAGAGATCATCCTGCTATGGCGGCAACTTGGCGTGCCTTCTATGCTGGTTTCTATTTGGATGAATATGTCACGCGATTGAATTTACGTTTGTACCCAACAAGACTACCCGTTCGATTTAAACCGAAACATCTGAAAATTCCAAAAGAGGAGCTCTTCAAGTGATTAGTGCAAAAGAGAATTCGAAAAATGATTTGTCTCAATTGGCACAGCCATTGGCTCCGGAGTTAAATGAGGCGCATCTCGAAAAATTAACTGAAGCCAGTGAACGTATTGCTCCGACTTGGCCATTAGATGAATTGATTGCGGTAAACCCTTGGTGGGAAATGCGTCAACAGTCTTTTGCTGACGTCTCAGCAAAATTGGAGGCGTTGAGTCAGGCGCATTGCCTGATGCCAAAAACCTATTTTCAAAATGTTTGGCTAGAGACCATTCAACCTCACCACTTGGAACAGGCAAAAGCAGAATTGGGCCATGATGAGCTTACGGTTGCTCAGTTAGAGCGTTATCTGATTGAAGATGATGATTACACGCACTGGCATAATGTCAGTGATTTTGTTGACTCAGGGCGTGACCGAAAATACAAAATGGCTTGGCGTGATGAAATCACTCATCAAATCTCACAATTTTGTGCCGATTATTTTCGTGATCGACCTCAGAATGTCTGTTACGACAAACATTATGAAGGTTTATATTCTGCTTGGTTAGATACTACCCGTCACGATATGGGGATTGAAATCCTTATGGCGGAAGATGGCCTAACCGAGCAATTTGAAGGTTTGCCGGAGTCCTCTGAAGATTTAATTGCACAGGCAATTACAGAATTGGGGATTCAGGAAAACCAACTGGCAGATTATGCGCATGCACTTTTGTTAGATGTGAATGGTTGGGCCTCTTGGGTTGCGTATTTACGTTGGCAGGATCGATTAAATGACTGTGAAAACCATTTAATGATGGATTTCTTAGCGATGCGTTTTGCTTGGGAATTAGTGTTGTGGCGTCATCAAAAAGAAACCGGCCGGTCGGTGTTTAATGAGTTGAAAGTTATGTGGCGCTCCCAATTGGCAATGTTGCCGAAATTGATTGAAGCACACAAAGAGACTCAACAAAAAGCTTGGATTTGGCAACGTGCAGCGGAGATGGCCTATCAATCGCATTTGCATGAACGGCTTCGTTTTGCGAGCATTAATTTACACCCGGGCAGTGATGAAGTCGATGGAGAGATTCCAACGCAAAAATTCCCGTTGGAAAAACATGTGAAAAATCCACTGACAGAAACCCCGTTAATTCAAGCGGCTTTCTGTATTGATGTGCGCTCGGAGGTTTATCGTCGTGCTTTAGAAGCTCAGCATCCTCGGATTCAAACGCTTGGTTTTGCCGGATTTTTTGGGTTACCAATTGAGTTTCAGCCAATGGGGTCGGATGTTTCTCGTCCTCAGTTGCCAGGGCTATTGCGTTCAGCCATTAAGGTGACTCCATTAACGGGGAAGGAGAAACTGACCAAAACCAAAGATAAGTTGAATAAAAAAGCGCGTTGGTCTGAGTGGGGTTATGCGCCTCCTGCAACCTTTAGCATGGTGGAAGCAACGGGTGTATTGTATGCCTTTAAGTTATTGAAAAACAGCATGTTTCCAGCGAGTCATAAGCATCCAGTCAATGATTTACCCTTGACGAATGACTTTGAAATTACTGAAAATGGCAAACCGTTAGGCTTAGAGAAAAAAGTCGAACTGGCTGGAAAAATCTTGCATGCGATGGGGTTGGATAAAAATCTTGCGCCGAAAGTTTTGCTTGTTGGGCATGGTTCGAGTTCTTGCAACAATCCACATGCGGCTGGCCTGGATTGCGGTGCCTGTGGAGGCCAAACTGGTGAGGTGAATGTTCGTGTTTTGGCGTTATTACTGAATGAGCTTGATGTTCGAGATGGTTTAGCAAAACAAGGTGTTGTGATTCCAAAAGAGACGCGTTTTATTGCTGCGATGCATAATACGACCACTGATGATGTCAGTTTTTACTCTGATGCGGTGGATGAGCAAATGAGCGTTTGGTTTGAACAGGCCTCTGATTTATGTCGTCAAGAGCGTTCAACACGTTTAGGTTTAACGCACTTAGATGGTCAGGCCTTGCATTCAGCGATTAAATATCGCGCACGAGATTGGTCACAAGTTCGACCTGAATGGGGTTTGTCCGCAAATGCGGCTTTTATTGTGGCTCCGCGCTGGAGAACGCGAGGGGTTGATTTTGATGGTCGAGTTTTCTTGCATGATTACGACCATTTTGAAGATGAAGATAGAAGCTTGTTAACTTTGATTATGACTGCTCCAATGGTCGTGGCAAATTGGATTAACCTGCAATATTATGCGTCTTCATGTGATAACCATATTTACGGTAGCGGTAATAAGGTGCTGCACAATGTGGTCGAAGGTGGCATTGGTGTTTTTGAAGGAAATGGTGGAGATTTGCGAATTGGTTTAGCCATGCAATCACTTCACAATGGCGAAGATTGGATTCATGAACCACTGCGATTAAATGTGTATATTGATGCACCACGTGATGCTATTGAATCGGTTATTGAACAGCATGACGCAGTTCGTGAGCTAATAGATAACGATTGGTTGTATCTGTACCGTTGGGGTCGTAAAGGTACGATTGAGCGCTGTTATCAAGGGCAGTGGTTGCCTGCGAAAAAGCCTGTTCAATAAGCAGCATTGAAATTCGATCTAAATGTTTGAATAAAACTACCGGCCGGTAAAAGAATACCGGCCGGTATTTTTTTGTTTTTTATTTATGATAATCGCAATCACATCCAAGTAATAAATGTGCTTCATCATGAGAGGTATTTGATTGCTTTGAATCAATCGCAATCACTTGGTTAATCGTCGCTTTTGTTTGTTCGGGTTTTTCTTCAAAATCGTCTTTAATGGGGCGCAGTTCAGTCTCTTGATGTGAGATCAACGCGTGTTCCAAGTTATCGATTAATCCCACTACTTGAGCACTCATTTTTTCTAAATTGAGCATTTCACGATTCGCTTCAGCGATTTTACCTTGATCTTTAAGTTGAATGACTTGGCCAATAAATTGATGCATTTTGGCGTGCTCTACTTCTAGTTTTTGGTAAGCCGGTAAATGTTCAAATTCGCGGCCAATGCCATAAATCCATTTACCCAATGCACATACTTGACCATTGTCAGCAGAGTTTTTGTCAAAATTGACAGGGATATCATTGATGTAAGCACGAACATTGACACGCCATTGGCGATGCGCGCGTCTTGCAGCAGCAAAATCGACCTGATTTGAAACGGGCAGGTGAGTGGCTTTTAATATTTCAGGTGCGATTTTAAATTGGTTGACGGTATTGCTCATTTGTACGGACATGTTATTGAGCGAACTGGCAAGCTTGGTAGAGTTATCCAGACGAAGAGTGGTATTGTGCACTTCACGATCAATGCCTTGGATCACCTGCGTCATGGAATGGATTTGTTGGCTTTGTTCAAAACTAAAATGCGACAATTCTTCAATGGTCACTTTCACTTGTTCGACGGATTCGGCAATTTCATTCAGAGCGTCGCCTGAACCTTTGACATTTTGAGTGCCTTCGCCGATTTTTTGCACGGTATCTTCTATTAAAACGCGAATTTGTTGCGAGGCTTCAGCAGATTTTTGAGCTAACGATCGAACTTCACTCGCGACGACTGCAAAGCCTTTACCTTGCTCACCCGCACGAGCGGCTTCGACGGATGCATTTAGAGCCAAGAGATTTGTTTGGAAAGCGATAGAGTCAATTAGACCAATAATGTCGTGTATTTTCTGGCTTGAATCATGGATTTGTTCCATTGACGAAATGGCATTTTGCATAATATTCATGCCGGATTTAGCAATGTTGGCTGTATTGGTTGTTAAGTCTGCGGCTTGAGAGGCCTTGTTTGCATTTTGTTCAATCTCTTGTGTCATGGAACGCATGTTTTCAGACGCAGAATTAAGTGCGTTAGACTGTTGCTGACTGGTTTTAACAAGGTCTTGATTGGTCTCGTAAATGGTTTGAGCTCCTTTTGCTATTTCATCCGAAGAGAGCTTGGTTTGTGAAAGCATGGAGCTGAGATTTTCAACGGCGACATTCAAGCTATCTTTCAGCAAGAGAAAGCGCCCCATAAAGTTTGATTGGATTTTGTCATCAAGCTTACCGGCCGATAGGCTGACGGCAATATCAATGGTTTCGTTGATTGGGCGTTCAATGTTGTCGAGTAGGTCATTAATTGTATGACCGAGTTGCATGGCAATTCCAGACGTTTTACTCAAATCAATACGGTTTTCTAATAAGCCTTCTCGTGCCAGTGTTACTGTGTGGTTGACGTTTTCTAGAAGTTGTCTTTCTGCAGTTAAGTCTTGCCATTCGACAACAAGATTTTGAACTTGATTGTTACGATTTTTGATTGGAATGATATTGATGCTTAGGGAAAGTGAACCTAATTGAATCTCAGCGTGCGTGGGTTCGGTCATTTTTTCAATTCGAGCACGTGTTTGTTTGGGGTGCTGGTGGAAAATATCGATATTGGTTCCGATCAAAGAATCAAATTTAAACTCAGGAAGTTCATGCTTAATATGCTCGATACGTTCATGTAAAAAGTTCTGCATTTGCTGGTTCAGATAGGTTATTTCCAGTTTTTCATTGGCGATCATAATGTTTGAACTGACTTGATCTAAAGCACTTTGAGCTTGATTCGCTTGGTCTAGGCGGTATTCTGATTCTTCTTGACGGGCATCTAGAATCAATTGCGCCGATTTCATTGCTCCTTGGACTTGACCTTCAAGTGATTCAGGGTGCGCCCAATCAAATTTAATAGGTTCATTGGATGCAATCTTTTTTAGATTCTGGCAACGCTGAAGGATTCGTTTGGTTTGATAATGTCCAAACAACCAAGCAGTACTTAGCGCGAACACCGAAGCTGAGAGTATCTCTGAAAGGGAATGTTGATGGTAATAGGCAATGATTAAATATGGGAAAAGGTAGAAGAGTGCGACTAATAGGGTAATTTTATATTTGGGTTCCATCCGGTTCATCGGATTGATATTCTGCCAATGTATTCCACTATGAATTTCTCCATGAGAAATTTGTACTTGTTGCGACTCAATCGATCGGTAAGCTTGCTCAGTTGTGGTTATTTCCTCATCAGTCACAGCGGTTCGAACTGACATAAATCCTGAGATTTCCCCGTTTTTAAATAGAGGTGTGGCATTTGCTCTCACCCAATAATAACCGCCATCTGCTCGCCGGTTTTTAACGACTTGGCTCCAAGGTTGGCCTGATTGTAGGGTTTGCCACATATCTTTGAAGATGGCTTTCGGAACGTCGGCGTGACGAACAATATTATGTGCCGAACCGATAAGTTGTTCCCGAGTAAAACCACTCGCGAGTTCAAATGCATCATTGCAATCAATAATGGTTCCAAAAGTATCGGTTTTTGAAATTAAATTTACACCTTGAGGAACTTTATACTCTTGCTGGTTAACAGTTTGCTTTGATGTCATGGATTCACCCAATGTAGTTTAGTTATTGCCGGTATTAATAGAGGTGTTTTTGTGCATAAGTAAATGTTATTGTTTATTAAAATACTTAATAACAAAAACTTTTTTATTCGGCTGATTGCTAGATTTAGTACTCTAAAACAAAGATATTTGATAACTATTTGTTATAAAAGGGTTTATTGAATCAATTGAAAGTTTCTTAATCATAAATAAGAAAGAATTATTTAGCACTTAAAATATCTTGAAAAATTGACTGTCAATGGTTACCAGAAATGTATTGTTGGCAATTATTTGTGAAAGAAATAAGGTGAATTACTAATCAAGTGGTTCGTTTTAGTAGTTGTGTGTTAGGATTTACTGACTAATTGTGACTTAAGTTTTTGCGAGTCAGGTTTTATGATGGAGTTTTAAGTACATGCCAGATTTGCGTCAAGTTGAATCACAAATTGAGCACTTTCAAATATTGCTTGATAAGTCCGAGGATGATTATCAAGATATGCTTCGTAATTCTCATGAGTATGAAGAGTCTTTCCTTTTGATTGCCAAAGATCACTACATCAAACTCAATAATTTTTTAAGGCAAAAAATTACTGGTCTACATGATCGACTGGAAGCTATTCGTAATGCTCCCAATCCTGAATTTGTTGATTTACTCTGCTTTCATATTTTGTTTCGTATGGATTCGCCGGAAGTTTTTGAAGATACGATTTCTGCTTTAACTCAGCAGAAGGCGATTGACCTTCTTGAATATCGGTATGGAAGTGTTGAAGTCGTTGATATTAAAGTTATCTGACGGTAACAAGAGAAAGGTGACAAGAGTTTGCTAACTTTTATCCTGCAATTGTCTAAAATCTGCGAACGAGCTTTTTCTTTTAAATGGTTTTTTAGGGTATTATATGTCCATGTTAGTAAACTTAATTTACTGTGAAGAACTTTTTTTAATTGTTATCGGGAGAATAGGTAATGAGTGCTCAAATTTTAGATGGTAAAGCGATTGCAGCAGAACTGCGAGATTCGATCCGCCAAGAAGTGGATAATCAAGTCAGCCAAGGAAATGCTCGTCCAGGTTTAGCAGTGATTTTGGTTGGAGAGGATCCTGCTTCTCAGGTTTATGTACGCAACAAAAAAATTGCTTGTGAAAAAGCGGGCTTTAATGATGTTTCTGAAGTTTTACCGGCAGACACTTCAGAAGAAGATGTCTTAGCGTTGATTGATAAGCTGAATGCTGATGAGACAGTGCATGGCATTATTGTTCAGCTGCCTGCACCTGATCATATTGATCCAGAAAAGATTATTGAACGCATTGACCCTAAAAAGGATGTGGATGGTTTTCATCCTTATAATGTCGGGCGTTTAGCTACACGGATGCCTACTATGGCGCCTTGTACTCCGCATGGAGTTATGACGATGTTGGCAAAAACAGGTATTCCCATTCGTGGTCTTGATGCAGTAGTTGTAGGGGCTTCTAATATTGTCGGAGTACCACAATTGTTGGAACTGTTAAATGAACGTGCGACCGTAACTGTTTGTCACAGCGCGACAAAAAATCTTGCAGAAAAAGTCGGGCAAGCAGACTTAGTGGTTGTCGGAGTTGGAATTCCTGAAATGGTGAAGGGTGATTGGATTAAGCCGGGTGCGATTGTGATTGATGTGGGAATTAACCGTATGGATGATGGTCGATTGGTCGGTGACGTGGAATATGACGTAGCAAAAGAACGTGCAAGTTGGATTACACCTGTTCCAGGAGGCGTTGGTCCTATGACTATTGCAACACTTCTAGAGAATACGATGAAAGCGGCTTATAGAAAATAATTTTCAACTTCACTTTCTTGAATAAATATAAAAAACCACTTCACTTGTGAAGTGGTTTTTTTTATGGATGTCATTTACATCGTTTATCTAAAATAGATATGTTTAACGGAACGACTTTTTAAATAAAAAAGAACCAGAATTGTTGATAGAAGAACCATACCTTGAAGCCGATGGTCTACTAGGTTTTCATGAGAGTTTAAGCCCACAAAGATTGTAACGATGATAAATATTGGGATTGCTAGAATATAACTCCAAGTCGCCAATGCCCAGCCCCAAGGTTTAATGCTAATTAAGCCAATGGCTGAAATAATCCAAGCCAACCCTAAAAATAACAGGCTTAAACCAATAAAAGACACAATCAACAGGTTAATTGAACTGCTATAGATATGGGTCTGGATGTTAAAAACCTGACGGATTATTTGCGATGAGGTGAAAATGCTGAAAGCAGCAATAAAAAAACTGATAAATACGGTTGCGAGAATCCCCTTGGGCACTTTTGAATCAAAGTAAAAATTACACACAAGAGTTTCTCCAAAAATATATCTAATTACGAATTATTACGTATTGAAATAAGTTTGGCAATATTACGTATTGAAATAAGTGTTTTATTTTATGCGATAGTGTGAAGATGTTGCGTATTAAATGCAGTTTTACCCGTTTAAAATGACTGTCTTTTGATAGGGAGTGAGTAGTATCGCGACAACTATTGTGTAGATTGGAAAAAAATTATTCAGTTAGAGATCTTTGTGAAGGGTAAATGAAAAGAAGCGCGCTGAGGCAATTTTTATAAGGTGGCCTCAACGCTACGTTTTAAGAAAAGTTGTTTGGTTAGCTGTTTAGAGTGATTTTGAGACCAACATAATTTGAGGGTCTTCTTCGCATGTTTGGATAACAAAGCCGTGTAACTTCGCTAAACTTAGCATGCCTTTATTTTGTTTGAGTACTTCACCATTCATGGTTTTTAGTCCTTTTTGTCGAGCATGATCAATCAAGCTTTCTAAAAGATGGCTACCAATCCCTTGATGCTGAAAGTCATCTCGAACAACTAACGCAAATTCACAGGAAACGCCATCCGGGTTTGTGCTGTAACGGGTTACCCCAATTTCTACCGGCCGGTGATGATCACAACTATAGGCGATAAACGCCATTTCTTGGTCGTAATCAATCTGAGTAAACTTCACCAGCATTTCCTCGCTCAGTTTCTGGACGTTCTGCATAAAACGCAGGTATTTGGTTTGTTCAGATAAGCTGTTAACGAATTCGGTTTCCATTTGAGCATCTTCGGCTTTAATCGGACGGATGTTTACATTCAGCCCACTATTTGTCGTGATGGTTTTCTCTAAATAGGAAGGGAAGGGGTGAATTGCCATATGAGAATAAGCTGGCGCACCCGGTGCGGTTTTTTGAATTCGAATTCTGGCATCAACTGCAATTGAAACTTTATCGTTTGCGAGCACTGGGTTTAAATCTAATTCAATGATTTCTGGGATTTCGCACACCATTTCAGAGATACGAAGCAAAATATTGACTAGCTTATTTCGATCAACCGCTGTGCGCCCTCGGAAAGCCCCAAGTAATTTATTGATTTTGGTTTTTGAAATCATTCGTTCAGCAATAAACTGGTTAAGAGGTGGCAGTGCGGTACTGCTATCCTTCAAAACTTCTACACTAGTTCCTCCGCTCCCAAATGAAATAGCAGGGCCAAATACTGGGTCGCGACTGACACCAATAATCAATTCTCTTGATTCCTCTAATGACATCATTTTTTCAATGGTGACACTATGGACGTTTGCATCTGGCACAGCTTGATTGACGGACTCGACTAATTGTTCATAGGCTTCCATTAATCGGTTGGAGTCAGCGATATTTAAAATTACGCCACCACTGTCGCTTTTGTGAGTGATTTTGTCGGATAGCACTTTCATTGCCACAGGGAAGCCAACGCTTTCTGCTGCGACAATCGCTTCATTCACATTATTCGCTTGGATAGCTTGGGTGACCGGAATCTCAAAGGCTTTTAATACTGCACGGGTTTCCAAAGTGTTCAGTAATTCACGTTTTTCTTTAAGCGCGTTGTGAATAATCAAACGAGCCCCGTGTGGGTCGATTGAATTCAGCTCGGATGGTTCAGGAAGCTGTTTTAAAAGTTTTTGATTACTGTGGTACTGCCCAATGAAATAAAAAGCCTCAACCGCTGCTTCGGGTGTTGAGAATGTGGGTATGTGGGCGCTTTTGAAAATTTCACGCGCTTCACTGACTAAACTGTGCCCAAGCCAAGTGGTTAGAATCGGTTTATGTTTTGGGTTATTTTTATCGTTCAGTTCTACAATACTTTTTGCAATTTCAGTTGGGTTAGTCATTGCTTGCGGCGTGAGTAGTACCAGAACGGCATCATATTCAGGGTCTTCCAAACAGACTTTAATGGCTTTTTGATATCGCTCAGGGTTAGCGTCACCCAAAATATCAATGGGGTTATGATGCGACCAATGTTTTGGAAGTATTTCGTCTAAAGCGAGTTTGGTTTTATCACTGACATCAGGCATTGAGATGCCAAGTTCTGCAGCCAAATCGGTAGCCATTACGCCGGGTCCTCCGCCATTGGTGACAATAGCTAAACGTTTCTGGCGAATATTTAAATCATAAGAAAGGGTTTTTGCTGCCGAGAAAAGCTGGTTGATGGTCAGCGCGCGAACGACACCGGCGCGTTCAATCGCCGCATTGAAAATATCATCTTTACCGACCAAGGCACCGGTATGGGAAATAGCTGCTTGTGTTCCTTCAGGCATTCTTCCTGATTTAAGAAGTATGACCGGCTTCATTCGAGCGGCTTTTCGTAACCCACTTAAGAAGCGACGGGCATCTTTGATACCTTCAATATAAAGCAAAATACTGTGGGTTTTTGAATCGGTTGCTAAGTAGTCTAGAATTTCACCGAAGTCTAAGTCTAGTGCATCACCACTTGATGCAACCAGCGAAAAACCAATGTCATGAGTTTCTGCCCAATCTAATATTCCAGTGCAAAGCGCACCACTTTGAGAAACCAGGGCGAGATGGCCTGCCCGTGCTTGGTTTTTACTGAAGGTAGCATTCATATTGATTGAAGGGCGTATAATTCCCAAGCAATTAGGACCTAAAATCCGAATTTTATGTTTGTGAGCAGTGTTTAATAAGCGTTGACGTAAGTTTGCCTGATCATCACTTTCAAATCCGGCAGAAAGAATAATGACATTTGGAATTTTTAACTGCCCGCATTCTTCGATTAATTTGAGTGCGGTTGTTGCCGGGGTTGCAATGACTACTAACTCGACCTTGGTGTTTTGTTGCTCGTAGAGTTCCGATAAGCTTGGAAAGCATGGCTTGCTCTGCACTTCAGAGTGTTTTGGATTGATAGCAAATAGATCACCTTGATAACCCGCTGTGAGTAAATTCGCAAAAGCTGTGGCTCCTACTGAGTCTTCTCGGTTACTGGCTCCAACGACCGCAATCGATTTCGGGTTAAAGAACTGGCTTAGATAATGGGGTCCCATACTGATCTCCAAAACATTTAGGGGCGAAAACTTTTCAGATTGACTGCCGGAATTACTGGCGAAATGCGCTTGAATTGAGGTGGCGCATTTACATCTGGCTATTATGCGTCTATCTTAAGTAAATACTCGTATTAATTAAACCTAAAATGGTATTTTATGATTATGATCTATTTTAGCCATCCAATATGTCAAAAACATAACAATGGTGGCAACCACCCCGAGAGTGCTCAAAGAGTTGCTCGAATTGAAGATGCACTGATTTTTAATCGTTTGTTAGATTTTGTTTTAATGCCTGAACCTAGAAAAGCAAACGATGAAGATGTATTGCGTGTTCACAGCTCGCAGTTATGGGAATCACTCAAAGCGGCGCAAAATCCAGATGAAATCGTCATGCTTGACTCAGAAACGGCTATTGCGCCTGATTCAATTGAGGCTGCATTAACGGCCAGTGGCGCAGTTCTGGACTCTGTTGATGCTTTAATGAACCAAAAAGCTACGACTGCATTTTGTAATATTCGTCCCCCAGGTCATCATGCAGAAGTTGACCGTTCCATGGGGTTTTGCTTGATTAATCATGTGGCTATTGGTGCTGCTTATGCAATTGAAAAATACGATTTACAACGTGTAGCGATACTGGATTTTGATGTGCATCATGGTAATGGTACAGAAACTTATGCTGAAATAGAGCCGAAAGTACTGTTTTGTTCTAGTTTTGAAAATGATATTTATCCTTTTTCAGAGCCTGGAAGCCCTTTTGAAAACATTATTAAAATGCCTCTTGCTAGAGGAGCGCATGATGAAGAATTCTTATCTTCTTGGCGCGAACACGTTTGGCCAAAGTTGCGAGATTATCAGCCAGAATTAATTTTTCTTTCTGCCGGTTTTGATGCTCATCGTTGGGACTTAATGGCAAATTTAGATGTTAGTACACAAGCGTTTGAACAATGGACGCATGAGTTACGGGAAATTGCGGATGAGGTTTGCCAAGGTCGAGTTATCTCTGTTTTAGAAGGAGGGTACGATCTTCGGGCTTTAACCGATAGTGTGGTCGCGCACTTTAAAGCTTTAGCTAACTTATAAGTAGTCGATTCTGAATAACTCGTTTAATTTATGGCAAAGCCAGTTTTTTACTCAACAAGGCAGAATGCAGAAATGCTATCTACTTAAACATCCCACATAAATCTAAACCAGTTATTCAGAGTCGACTAAGTATGTCTGAAATAAAAGATACCGGCCGGTGAATAATGTCTGTGCTTTAAAATCGATTTAGGTTAACTGAATGGTTAAGTGTTAAGATTATTACTGGTTATTTATACGTAGTCATTGCTAAGTTGAAATTAGAGCGTATGGCTTTGTTGTTTCTCCATTTTTCAAGAAGAAAAAATTTATGCCTGACAAGTTGGACCGATTATGAGCATTTCATCTCAAACTATTTTTTCCTGCTTGAAAGCCCAGCAGATGCGTGAATTGCAAACAGCAATTGTCATAGGCGTTTTACTGGTTTTGTCGATTATGTTTATAAATATTGGTTTTTGGGCTTTTGATAAAAATCAAAATTTAGCAGAAATTGAAATTAAATCAGCTAAAAAAATTGTTACTCACGAAGCTGAGCTCCTGAATCAACGTATTGAAGGGCTGGTGATTCTTGCTGAAACGCTAGCAAAATCCCCATTTTTAATTGAAAAAGTACAAGCAAGCAATCAAAAATACATTGGTCTCTCTTCTGAAAAAATCAACCAAAGTATTCAAAAACTCGACATTCGGTGGCGTGAATCGAACGAGGCCACAGAATTTGTAAAATCTTATCTGCAAAATGACACATCAACTTTTTTGAAACAGATGCAGACAGTTTTTTCAGAGGGTTATGGAGAGATTTTTGCAACGAACCTGCATGGTGAAATGATTGGAACAACAGGGAAGTTGACAACGCTTGCCCATAGATCGAAATATTGGTGGCAAGGCGCATTTAATCAAGGCTCACCCAGAGTTTTTATTGATGATAGAGGCTTTGATTTTAGTGTTAGAGATTTTGTCATTGGAGTGGTAGTCCCCATATGGAATGAGGATAAGTTTCTGGGGATTTTAAAAGCTAATTTTCGTATGAATACGGTTCACTCTTCCAACTTAATCAAGCTCCCTGATTACAAGCAGCAGCGTATACGTTTGGTTCGTGCTTCAGGTGAAGTGATGCCTGTACAAAAACAAGGGCTGGAATTCAGTCAGCCTAATGAGCATTTATCAGAAAAAGAACGTCAGGCGCTGAGCTCTAAAAATTTCTATAGTAGTTATTATAAAAATAACGGTGTAACGTATTTAGCTGTAGCAGCGCCCGTTGAAATTTCTTGGCGTGACGATGAGAACTTGGTCTTTGGCGGCAAAAAATCAGGAATTGACCAATATAAAGGCAATGATTCGGAAGGGTGGTTTTTAGTTGTAGATTTGGTACCGTCCCAAACATTTGGCAGCCTTTTGTTACAACCTCAAGTCGCGATGTTATTGGCGAGTTTCATTCTTGTTCTTTTAATGGGTGCTTGGCTGTTATTGAAATACCGTTCGAACCTTCTCGCGATTCGCCAACAAATTTCAACGGTTATGGCGTTGGATGATAGCGAGTTTTTAAGGTGGGCAAAAACTCAATCATTCCCTCAATCATTAAGATTGAAGAAGGATTATTCAAAAGGCTGTTTAGTAAAATCTTCAGAACTCGAAATCGTATTAGAGCAGTTTTTTGAACGACTTTACCGGTGTTTAACGCATGCAAAAGTTCAGAGTGAGAATTTGAATTATGTGGACACTCAGCTAAAAAATATGCGAGACAGCATGCAAAAAGACTTACTCACTGGTTTAATGAATCGCTCTGAGTTTGAGTTGTGGGTAACACACAACATTGCGCATGTTGTTCGACACGGTTATCCGTTGTCATTAATCCTGTTAGAAATGGATCATTATGAGATTTTGAAGGCACAATATAGACAAGAGTTTGCTGATAAATGGCTACGAAAAGTTGCTGATCTTTTGAAAATACAGAGTCGACAAGATGATATTTTGGCTCGTGTAAATGAAGCACAGTTTGCCTTGCTTTTACCTTCCGCTACCAACGAGACTGCGTTGAGCCAGGCGAAACGAATTTTAGAGCAAATTCATGAGATTCAATTGGTTGATTGTTTGTCTGAAGAGCACAGTGAAAAAGACTTTAAACACCTTAGAGAAATGGGTAATACTACCGCTTGTATTGGAATCACAGAGTTCATTAAAGAGGATTCTTTAGAGCAGTTCTTTGGTCGTGTTGAAAGTGCGCTTTATCGAGCAAAAGATAATGGAAGAGACCAAATCTCAGAATTCTAGATAGAAGATAGACTAGATAGAGTTAGATAATTAAATAAAATCATTCTTATAAAGATTTGGAGATTGGACTAAGTTGGAAGTTTGCCGGCCGGTAGAGCATTACGGGCCGGTAAAGTTTCATTTTTCACTTAAACGCTTGTCAAGTTCTTTTGCTGTTTTGGCAATGAACGGGTCAATATTTAATGCGTAGGCAATCATTTCAGGCCAGACTTTATTTAATTTTTCAATATTGCTTGATTTCATTGAGCTACTGCCATTTAAAAATCTAAAAAAAGCACTCGGTGTAATACCCGCCACTTCTGCGACTCGGTGTTTAATAATTCCTTCATTTTCAATAAAACGTTTCACTCTCTCGTTGAACGTATCGCTCATTGTCTTGCTCCAGTGTTTTAATAATCAATTTTTATTCGTTATAGACAATTGCCTAAGTGGGCTCTCATCGAATCAATTTAAAGTTCTGCGAGGCTTACTATCCGCTTTATAGCAGAGTTATCTTCGTTTTTACGTTGCCAACGTTTGCGAAGTCTAGATACTGCAACTTAACAACTTAATCTGAAAAAATTATTGTTATTTAGAATCCATATGGATTCCGCTTGAGGCTCCTTAACTGATTTGTTTCGTTATTAAAGTTACTTTAAATACCAATCGAAAGTTACGTAAACAATAGTCAATATTGTTTCTATGTTGCACAAAAATTATGCAAAGTGCAATGGTTTAAAATAGTTTTTCTTTTTTTAAATGAATGATTTAACGCTTTCATCTGTTTATGAAATTTTGCGTTGGTTGTTTCAGTTTTGTGCAAATAAGGATTTGATTGGATATGAATATTATGTGTTGCGGAATATGGGGGAGTCAGCAAATTTAGATTCGTTTTTGAAACGAGCAGTTTTGTGAGGAGAGGCCAGACCAGACCAGACCTTCCTCATCCCTGTACTGTGATTACTTCATCGCTTGAAAAGGTGTAAGCTTTGGTTCGACTGTTTCAAGATTTAAGGGGGAAATATTTGGCAAGCCATTAATAAATTTTGGAGAGCGTTCACCTTGAATCAGTGGGCGTAGGTAATCTAGCCCGTCAGATGTAACGCCCATACCATCCTTTGTTAAAAACTCATCGGGCACTTTAAGTTCTAAGTTTGCCACTTTTTCTAGCTCAACGCTCTGGTAGCACCACTGGATAGAATGACCGGTTTTTTCAGAGCATTGAATGACGGGTAAAGTTCCGTGTTCACCTCTTAAAGCAGCTTCAACAGCTGCTTTCCCTGCACCATAGGCCATTTTCCAATCAACTTCAGACACACAGTGGCTGGCCGAGCGCTGTAAATAGTCAGGAATTGCACAGTGGGTTTTACATCCAAGGTGGCTAGCAACCAACTGAGCAATGGTTTTGCCTACACCACCTAGTTGTGTGTAATCCCGTTCGTGAGTATGCTCGATTCCGGCAATACTTAAGTATTCGCCTGCTTCGTTTTTTAGGCCTTCTGACACCATGCAAACGCAATACCCTTTTTGAGCGATGTGCTGGTCAATTTTTTCTAAAAAACGTTTTTTATCAAAACGACGTTCGGCGGGCAACACAATTAAAGGTAAGTCAGGAATAATATCTGTTACTAAAGCGGCTGATAGGCTTAGCCATCCAACATCGCGCCCCATCGCTTCCATAACAAAAAACTTTGTAGAAGTTTCATGCATAGAGTAAATATCCAAACAGGCTTCCGCAAAACTTGTGGCTAAGTACTTAGCTGCACTGCCAAATCCAGGGCTACAGTGTGATAAGTCCAAGTCATTATCTATTGTTTTAGCAACTCCAATACATTGTACTTCGTGGCCCTTTGAACGACAGTAATCTGAGACTTTCTGGGCTGTGACCATAGAGCCATTTCCGCCATTGTAGAAAAAATAGCCAATTTCATAGGTTCGAAAAACTTCCAATACTCTCTCATATTGAGCAGGATTATGATCAAGAGGATCAAGATCGAATCGACACGCTTTAAAGACCGCGCCTGGCTGGTGTTTCATTTTTTCCAGGTCAACCCATTGAAGTTGAGAAAGGTCGACTAATTCCTCTTCCAAAACACCTTTAATACCGTTTATAGCTGCGTAACTTTTTCCAAAAATATCTGGGTGTTGGCGAACCGCTTCAATTACGGCAGCTGCACTTGCATTGATGACAGCAGTAACGCCACCGGCTTGAGCATAAAGAACATTTCGATTTTTATTTGATTGAGTTGTAATGGACATGAAAAGGGCCTTTTTCCGGAAGCTTGAAATACAGACAATTTAACTTTGAATATTGTACAAAACCTAATTCTGCTGAAAACGCATTTAATGTGACAAATTTTTAAATTCGAGTCAGTTTTAGAGAGTGTTTGTCACAGCTAAATGAAAGCTCATTGTTTAGAAATTGTTCTGCTAAATCAAAGAATAAATACTTGCGCCAGCCACGATTAATCAATAGAAGCTTTGAATCTTTTTGTTCAGTCAATGCTGGATTTTTTTCTCTTATAAAACTTAGTAGATGCGTTTTCTGTACCAAATTGGTTGGTGTGATATTGGCATCAATTGAAATTTGTTGTGCCATTGCCAACAAAACTTGTAGCAGTATTTCTTCTTGCGCTGTAGGGGATTTATCTTTGGGAGTTGGGTTAGGGTAGTTTTCTGGCGATGCTGTAAAAACCTCGTCAATTAAGCTTACCCACTTTTCACCAAATTCTTTGACGCTGGAAGCTTTGATGTTTGGCACTTTATATAAAGCTTGAGCTGTTTTAGGAGGCCGTTTAGCGATGTGCAAAATTACTTCGTCGCTTATGGTCCATTTTTTTGGTTGATTATGTTCAATCGCAAAGTGCTCGCGCCATTCGGCCAAAGTTCTTACAATCGCTAACTGTTTGGGCTTCAGGTTTTTCCCACCCTTAATTTTTAGCCAGGCTTCATTAGGCTTAGTTTGGTACAGCTTTGAATCTAGTAGTGATTCGCAGTCTTCGTTTATGGCTAGTTTTTGTTGTGAACTTAATTTTGTTTGATAGCTTTTAAAGAGTTGAGCTAAATAATAAACATCATCAAGTGCATAGGAAATTTGATTTTCGGTTAATGGACGAGCATGCCAATTAGTACGAGTTTGACTTTTGGGTAAAGTAAGACCAAGTTCTGATTGGATGACGCGGGCAAAGCCTGCTAAGTCACCCTGACCAAAGAAAATTGCAGCTAGTTGCGTATCAAAAATATTCTGAGGCAAAATTCCTGCAATAAGATACAACACTTCTAAATCTTGGCGTGCGCTATGAAAAACTTTGCAGATAGCTGGATTGACTAATATCTCTAGTAATGGATTTAACCCGTGGTGTTTTTTATTCTGCTCCAAGTCAAAGTTAGTCTCGGAGAACGAAGGCAACTGTTTTTTTTGTAATACATCTTGTTTAATAGCTAGTGGGTCTATTATCGCTAAGTTTAGATTCGAATCGGCGATTTGCACCAAACTAAGCTCTGGATAATAGGTATCGACTCGAACAAACTCTGTATCAATTGCGATCCATTCATTATTTTCTTGCAGTGATGAACAGTAGGCATCAAGTGTTTGTGTGTCTTCTATATAGAGTGCATTTTGATAAGTTTGGGATTTTGATATATCTGCCAATTCTATAAAATTAGATAGCTGAGCAGTATCTTTGTGATCGAGAGTTTTCTTTGTCATAGTGCAAGTTTATCTTGAAGTGTGGCATAAGAAAAGATTTAAAGATGTCCTTCAGAGGTGTTAAATAGATGACTTAAAAGCTATGAGCTATCGCAGTGGTTGTTTCTGTATTTGATAAAATATTATGAATATTCGTTTTTTGGGGTTGCGTGCTTGATGGCCTTAACAGCATAATGAACTTTTTTGGCATCTAGGATTTAGAACAGATTCATGACACAGGCGAATTCATCGACCTTAGGCATTCAGTCCAATACGACTAATGCGAAAACTCAAACACATTCCTCGTCTCAATCCAACACTCTTCATATATTGGGAATTGCCGGTACCTTTATGGGGGGAATTGCTCAATTGGCCAAGGCTAAAGGTTTTCAAGTCACAGGATCTGATAAAGCAATTTATCCGCCAATGAGTACTCAACTTGAGCAGGCTGGGATTGATGTCAGTGATGAAGAAAACTGTGAGTTTGTAAACTCAGAACCGGACTGTGTCGTCATTGGTAATGCTAAGAGTCGTGGACATCTTCAGGTGGAAGCAACCTTAAATGCTCATCAAGCCTATCAGTCTGGACCGCAATGGTTGGCTGAAAATATTCTGCAAGATCGTTGGGTCATTGCAGTAGCAGGAACACATGGAAAAACTTCAACAAGTTCAATGATTGCCTGGATTTTAGACTATGCTGACTTGAATCCAGGCTTTTTGATTGGAGGTGTTCCTGAGAATTTTGGTGTATCTGCACGTCTGGGTGACTCCCCATTTTTTGTCGTTGAAGCTGATGAATATGACACGGCTTTTTTTGATAAACGCTCCAAATTTGTTCATTACCACCCAAGAACTTGCGTATTAAATAATCTTGAATTTGATCATGCGGATATTTTTGATTCCATTGAAGATATAAAAAAACAGTTTCATCATTTAGTTCGAACTGTTCCTGGAAATGGCCTGATTATCTTTCCTAAAGATGATGATAATTTACAGTCGGTTTTAGAAATGGGTTGCTGGACGCCAACTGAATGCCAAGGCGAGTCTGACTGTAATGATTGGAGTTATGAACTAATTGATGCGGATGGATCACAGTTTGAAGTGATTTATAAAGGCAGCTCGCTCGGTGTTGTTCAATGGCCTATGACAGGGTTACACAATATCCATAATGCACTAAGTGCGATTGCAGCTTCAGTGCATTGCGGAGTACCAGCGTTTACCGCTGTTGAAGCTTTGTCAGGGTTTAAAGGTATTCGTCGACGCATGACACTGGTTGGTGAACAAAAAGGTGTGAAGGTCTTTGATGATTTTGCGCACCATCCTACAGCGATTGCCACCACATTATCTGGAGCAAAAGCTGCTCTTAGGCAGACCGATGAGGCACAGCAAGGCCGGTTAATTGCAGTGTTTGAACCACGTTCAAATACCATGCGAATGGGGATTCATGCTAAAACTTTACCGGCCGCTTTTGAACAGGCTGATGCGGTATTTGCCTTTATTGATCCTGCTTGGCATTGGCTCCTTCCCGAAGATGAATTTTCGGCACCGGTTCAAGTTGCTAGTACTTATGAATCATTATTGATTTTACTTACAGGTTTTTTGCAACCAAATGACCGCGTTGTAATAATGAGTAACGGAGGATTTGGAGGAATTCATCAGAAACTGTTAGTGGCACTTGCAGAATGATAAGAAATCTAGCCTGAATCCCACATTTGTTGCCAAGAGAATCCCCTTATTTTGGTAGAAAGTATTAGAAAGCAATCCTAACTTTTAGAAAAATGAATCCATTAGATTAGTCTTATATAGATTCCTCTCCCAACACATAAAAAAAAACAGTGCTGTCTATAAATTTGGTCGACTATGTTTGTGCGAAAATGAAACTGTTCTTGTACGAATCTCATCTGGGGCCGGCAAGAGTTTGCATGCATGTTTTGACCGGCTCTCAGTAAAATAAAAATATGGGGGAGAGCTTGCGTCATGAATTATTTTCTAAATTTAAAATTGAAAACAAAACTGCTTGCTGTGATGGCAACAGTACTTTCGTCTTATGTCTTAATAGGCGGGTTAAATCTCTATTCGCAATATCAGCAGATGTATGTTGACAGAGCTTTATTGGTTGAATCTGTAATCAGTGGTTTAACTAAGCAGATTGGTGCTTTAGAGCAGAAAGTCAGTCAAGGCGAAATTTCCAAAGAAATGGCTCAGATGATGGCTAAATCACTAGTCAGTGCTTATCGTTATGATAATGGCAATTATGTCTGGATCAACGATCACGAGCCCAAAATGATCATGCATCCTATTAAATCTGAAATGGATGGTAAAAGCCTAAAAACATCGAAAGACCGGTTAGGTGTTTATCTGTTTAACGAAATGGTGAAAACTGTTCAACAGTCGGGTTCAGGGTATGTAACGTACCATTGGAGTAAGCCGGGAAGTGAAAAACCGGTTCCCAAATTAAGTTACGTTCAAGGAGTAAAAGATTGGGACTGGATTCTTGGAACTGGCATCTATATTGATGATATCAAAGCGATATTGTTTCAAGAGTTTATGAAAATGCTTGGCATAATTGTTGTTGTGATCTTGGTTATTACCATGCTTTTCTATGCATTGAACCGATCGGTCGTTTCACCGGTATTGCAAATGTCTCAAGCGTTACGCAAAGTTCGTGATGAAGGTGATCTATCTGCGCAAATTGAGTTGAAGCAGGATGATGAAATCGGAGATATTGTCAGACAGTTCAACGAGCATGTGGTTTTCTTGAAAGATACCTTTTCGGATGTTTCCCATGTAGTTGGTTTCATTGCCAAAGGAGAGTTTCACGAACGGATTGAGTTGCCGATGGTCGGGGATTTTCAGACTCTAAAAGATGGCGTCAATCAATCTGCAGAGCAGATTGATAAAATTATGCAGGAAGTTGAAAGAGTCATGTGTGCCTTGTCCGAAGGTGATTTTTCTGTTGAGATTGAATCGAATGCTAAAGGTGGTTATCAGAAAATTCTCGATCAAATTCAGATGACCACACACGTTTTGAACGCTTCGATTAATGGAATTATTGAGGTAATGAATGAAATGCAAGCCGGTCATTTTGATAACAGAGTCGGCGTAGAGGTCAAAGGCGATTTGGTGAAACTCAAAGATGCCATTAACCGGTCAATGGAAAACTTGGATAATGCCGTTACAGATTTGACTTGCGTCATTGTTGCTCAATCCAAAGGGGATTTAACCCAATCCATTACCAATCAGTATTCTGGAGAGCTGCAAACACTAAAAGATGCGGTTAACAAAAGTGTGCAGAGTCTGAATTATACCGTCACAGATATTCTAGATGTGTCTTTGAAGGTATCTGAAACCTCAAATGAAGTTTCTGAAGGCTCGCAACGCTTAAATGATCGAACCCAGCAGATGGCGGCTTCTTTGGAGGAGACGGCTGCTTCTATGGAAGAAATCACAGCGACCATTAATAAAAATATGGAAACATCTGGTCAGGCTAGCCAGTATGCAGCAAAAGCTGCCGATGACGCGAAGGCTAGCGGTGAAGTAGTGAAAAAAGCTGTAGAGTCGATGCATATTATTACTGAGTCCTCAGAACGAATTGCTGAGATTATGACTTTGATTGACAGTATTGCTTTTCAAACCAATCTGTTGGCGTTAAATGCCGCGGTGGAAGCCGCAAGAGCCGGTGAACACGGGCGTGGTTTTGCGGTGGTGGCCGGAGAAGTCCGTTCTCTGGCTCAAAAATCGGCAGAGGCTTCTAAGGAGATTAAAACACTGATTGAGGCATCGGTGGAAAATGTTGAAAATGGTTCGAAATATGTCTCACAAACAGGTGAGGCATTCGAAAGTATTAATCTAGGTATTCAGAAAGTTGCTGAAATGGTTTCGGAAATTACTGTTGCCTCCAAAGAACAAGCTCAGGGGATTTCTCAAATCAATCAGGCGGTTTCAAATTTGGATACAGTGACTCAGCAAAACGCCGCTTTGGTTGAAGAAACCTCGGCTTCTGCTGAGAATTTGAATCATCAGGCAATTAGTTTGGAAAAACAGATGGAATTTTTTGAAATTTCAAGTGCAAGTGCTTCCGGAAATGTCGTGAGCCTTGTGCATAAGAAAACTAAAAGTTCATAGTTTTGTAGAGTAGACAGGTGAATGTGAACTCTCTGGAGTTTCATTTACCTAATGGGTCGCCCACAGTTGAGAGTTGAGTGTGAAAACGTTAATCTTGGAAAAATTTTTTTAAGTTTAGGAAGTCAAAACGTGTGGGCATTACTGGAGATTGTGTTATTGGGATTACTTGTTGGTTGGATTGTCTGGATGGTGATGCCGCCTAACACGAAGAAATAATCTGAATGGGTTACGTTAGCTTGAAATTTTCAAAATCACTCCAGAATGACCTTTAATGATTTGACAGTTTTTTAGGTTTTCTAACAGAACCTTTTATACTATTTTCTTTTTGCAACAACACTCAAAAATCCGAAACTATTCAAATGTTGGAGAAGAAACCAGATTGTTTTGGAATCCTGTTTATTAAACTCTTTTCTACCTTGGCCAAGTATTTTGACTCCCTTCTGCAAGTGATCGAAAATAAGCAAGTCCACCTTAAAAGTTACAGTTAGCCCAAAATCACACAAATTATTTAAACTCGTTCCTGCAAGTAGTTTTAAATTGGCAGATGTAAATTTGTTAAGTAAAGAATAACTTTTGTGAAGGTTTTGTGAGGACTGGTACTCCTTAAGTGTCGATAATCTTAGTGAAACCAACACAAAGAGGTATCGACAAATGTATAAGATAATCAGTAAATCTGCCTTAATTTCTTTAGGGTTAGTATCCGTATTGAGTTCTTCGGTTCTAGCCGAAGAAAACAAAGTGCCTGAGCCAACAGCAAATGGCATTGCTTTTCCAGTAAACTATCAAGATTGGGATATTGTTTCTGTTTCTCATCGAGAAGATCATAAGAGTGTTCGAGCGATTATTGGGAATAAGGTTGCTGTGGAAGCCGTTGAAAAAGGTCAGACAAACCCTTGGCCTGATGGTACGGCTTTAGGCAAACTGGTTTGGAAACAACGGAATGACGAACACTGGAAACCTGCAATTGTACCGGGTGAATTTATTCATGCTGAATTCATGTTTAAAGATGCCGAGAAATGGAAGGACACTGCCGGTTGGGGGTGGGCTCGCTGGTTAGGAACTGAACAAAAGCCATTCGGAAAAGATGCAGTTTCTGCGAGTTCTTCCTGCGTAGCCTGCCACACTCCAGTGAAAAACCAGGATTGGGTCTTTACTAAACCAGCCATTTTACCTAAACGTATCCGTTAAGGGCGTGCTATTCGTTTTATCAGCCCTCTTTTTTGAGGGCTTTTAGGCTTAGAAATGAACGTTTTAATCGTTGAAGATGATATTGATATTGCTCGCTTAGTTGCTATTCAAGTAGAAGAGCTTCAAGGACATTCCTATAACGCCAACACCTTGAAAAAGGCGAGTCTGATCAGGCAACAGCATGATTTTGACCTGATTGTCTTGGACTTGTCGCTTCCAGACGGCGACGGCATTGATTTTTGTAGAGAGTTACGCAAAGAAGATGAAAACACGCCGGTTTTAATGTTGACCGCTCGCGGTAATGAATTAGATCGGGTGGTAGGCTTGGAGATTGGAGCAGACGACTATTTAAGTAAGCCCTTTGGGTTGGCAGAACTTAAAGCCAGAATGAAAGCACTTTTAAGACGTGTTAAACGGTCACAAAAACCTGTTGAGAAGGATGTCGTTGAGATTGGCTCTTTAAAAATTGAACCGAATTCCCATCAGGCTTGGTTAAAGGGGGAAGCTCTGATCCTGACGGCAAAAGAGTTTGCTATTTTAGTGATCTTTGCTCAGCACCCAATGCAAGTTTTCAGTCGTTCGGATTTGTTGAATCAAGTTTGGGGGATTCAGCATGAAGGCTACGAACATACCGTCAATAGCCATCTTAATCGTTTACGCAAGAAAATCGAAGACAATCCTAATCAGCCGCAAATTATTGAAACCGTTTGGGGCGTTGGCTACAAATTAAACCCAGATTCTTTGTAATCAACACGCAAACGAGACAGCAGAATATGAAAACGGCTTTGCAATCAAAATTATTTCGCCAATATAGCTTGATGCTGGCAAGCGTTTTTTTTATTTCCAGTGTGATTTATTTGTTTGTCAGTTACGGCATGGCGCACTATTATTTGCAACAAGTACAAACCCGCGTCCATATAAATATGGCTGACACTCTGATTAAAGATCATCAACTCGTTGAGCATGGCAAACTTGATGAAAATGCCGTCTCCAACACTTTTGAACGCTATATGTTACTCAATCCCAATTTGCAGATTTATTTATTAGATCAACAGGGCAATATTCTGCGTTATGCGGCAGATAAGAAGAAAGTTTTACTCACGCAAGTCAGTTTGCAACCGATTGAGGCGATGCTGAATCAGCCGGTTGTAGGTCAATGGCCTTTAGGGGATGATCCGCGCAGCCTGCATGAAAAAAAACCATTTTCCGTGGCGCATTTACCCAGCAAAAATGGTGAAGAAAACTATTATCTCTATGTGATTATTCAGGATAGTATCGAATCGGATGTTAATCGTCAGCTCCAAGAGAGCCTTATGCTCAAGCTTGGTGTTTATGCTTTGGGCTTTAGCCTGTTAATTGGATTGCTTTTAGGAGTATTACTATTTTCTCGTTTGATTCGCAGAATCGCTTTTTTATCTGACAAAATTCAGTGTTTTCGACAAGATCGAACTCAAAGCGTCCCCCCAGCGAAAGAAAATCAGAGTGAGTTGGATCAATTGCAAAACGATATGAGCGCCTTGAGCCGGCAGATACAAACTCAAGTGCTTCAGCTGGAGCAGTCAGACGAACAGCGACGCTTTCTTCTTTCTAGGCTGTCGCATGATCTTCGGACTCCCTTAACCAACTTACTGGGTTATATGGAGCAGGCAGAAAAGAAGGGGAGTGATCCTTATCTAAGCACAGCCTATCAAAATGGTTTGAAACTTAAGCATTATCTTGATCAATTATTTGATTTTGCAAAAGTTGACCTCCAGAGTTTTATGCTCAAAAAAGAAGAGTTATCCCTAAGCGAGTTCTGCTTTGATCTTTTTTCCGATTACTTAGCGCGTAACCCCAGTCCTGACTGGAGAATTGACGTCTCAGATAATTATCTTTATGAATTTGATCCTGTTTATATGGAAAGCGCTCTGATTAATCTGTTCGATAACGCCTTGAAATACGGACAAGGCGAAGTACACTTTACTCTGAAACCTGTAGATGAAGGCATTGTCTTAAGCGTTTGTAGCAAAGGTGAACCGCTTGAAACTTCCATAGAGAAGCAATTAACCTCACCTTCATTTCAAATAGATTCCGGTCTTGGGCTGTCGATTGTTCGCGTGATTACCGAAAAACACGGCGGGCAATTTCGATATATTCGTGAAAAAGAACAGAACTGTTTCGAGATTAATCTTCCTAAAATAATCGTGAACGAGGATGTCTAGTGCTTAGATAGTGAATGGACATTAAATCTCTGCTTGCTGTTTATTTTACAGAGTCACTAACTGCATTAAATGAGCATGAGATTGCGTTGTTGGAAATATCTATGACGTACTAAGTGATCATAAAGTCAGTTGGCTTGACTGGAATATTTGGTCGATATTTTTGAGTGAGTGCTTGTTTCCATATTTCTGCATCTTTTGGCAGGCCGTTATTCAGATAGGTGTGCACTTGAATTAGCACTTTTTCCATAAACTCTTTGGAGGGTTTCGCATCGCCTTCCAAATTGTCGGCGCTAAAGTGAAATTGATGGTTACTAGCAACAGAGAAAATCCATTCAAGTGCTTGAGGTTTTACTTCGACTCTTTCAAATTCAGCCTGACGTTCTTCAGAGCGGCCATCCGGTTCATACCAATAACCGAAATCCTCTAGTTTTCTACGTTCCTTTCCAGCAACACACCAGTGGGCAATTTCATGCAATGCACTTGAAAAGAAGCCATGGGCAAAAACAATACGGTTAAAAGAACACTCATTATCTACCGGCCGGTAAATAGGCTCAGGTTCACAGCAAACTAAACGTGTATTGTGTGTTTGCGAAAACGTTCGGTTAAACAGTTCGATGATGTCTGAGATTTCATGAGACTGGGTGTTTTGTATATTCTCAAGCATGGGGAAAATAGAATTTTAATCGAAGCGAGCAATCATAAAACGGACATCGTTTTTGTGCAAGTCATGCTATATTCTGCTGGATTTTTAAAAAACGATACAAATTTATTGTCTATGACTCTTCATGCGAAATTACCCATCTTTTCAGTTCTTCCTGAAATTGTCCAAGCTCTCAAAGAGCGAAACCAAATTATCTTACAGGCTGAACCCGGGGCAGGTAAGTCTACGCAAGTTCCCTTGGCGGTTTTGCAAATGTCGGAGTTTTCTCAGCAAAAAGTTTTGATGTTAGAGCCTAGACGTTTGGCAGCTAAACGTTTAGCTGAGTTTCTGGCAGGGCAGCTAGGTGAAAAGGTTGGGCAAACGGTTGGGTACCGTGTACGCAATGAAACCCAAGTGACAAAAAATACTCGGTTAGAGATTATCACTGAAGGAGTCTTAACGCGGATGATTCAATCTGATCCTGAATTAGATGGGGTTGGTTTGGTGATTTTTGATGAATTTCATGAGAGAAACTTGCAGGCCGACTTGAGTCTGACCTTGTTGTTAGAAATTCAAGAAAATTTGCGAGAGGATTTGAAATGTTTGGTAATGTCGGCAACATTAGATGAAATGTCGTTAAAAGATTTTTTACCGGCCGGTAAGTTTTTGTTTTGTGAAGGGAGAGGTTACCCGGTAGAGGTGTCTTATCATCCAGCACCTTCGCAAACACCCATTTGGAAATTCCCTCAGCTCCCAAGAATTCTGTTGCAAGCTATTAGTGAGACTTCAGGAGATGTTTTGTTATTTTTTGCAGGGCAGGGAGAGGTGATGCAGGCAATTCAGAATTGTAAGTCGGTGTGCGCGTCACAAAATGTGGTTGCTTTGCCTTTATATGGTGCTTTGAACGTAAACGATCAAAATAAGGTTTTTGAGAAAAGTCATCAGCGTAAAGTTATTTTTAGTACCAATATTGCCGAAACATCAATTACATTGGAAGGTATCACCGCGGTGATCGATTCTGGTTTGGAAAAATTATTGGTATTTGATCCGAATGTGGGGATGTCCAAATTACAGTTGCAACGTATTGCTAAAGCTTCTGCAACGCAAAGAATGGGTCGAGCAGGGCGTTTACAAGCAGGTCGCTGTTATCGATTGTGGAGTGAAACTCAACAATTTAACTTGTTGTCTCATCAACCGCCAGAAATTGAGCGGGTCGATTTGACGGGTTTGCAGATGGAACTCGCACTATGGGGGGCAAAACCGGAAGAATTAAAGTGGTTAACGCTTCCCCCAAAAACACATTTGCAACGTGCGCAAACAGTTTTGCAAGCATTGAAGTTCATGGATGAAAATGGTCGTTTCTTACCGGCCGGTGAAAAAGCAATGAAGCTTCATCCTGAGCCTAGGTTTGCAAAAATTTTACAAATAGCTCAACAAAATCAGGTGTTAGCTTTGGCATGCGATTTGGTGGCTTTGCTGCAAGAAGGGGAAGTGATTGCTGATCGCAATGAGGTCAATTCAATTGATGTTGAACTGCGTTTGCATTGGGTTTGGCAGGCGCTCGACAACCAAGATAAAGCAGTAGTAAAACGTTTACACCGCAGTCGTTTGCAAAGTTTTAAACAGTCTCGAATGGCGTTGTATAAAAAATTCTCCTTACCAATGAATCATGCTGCGCAACAGCAGCTAAAAGAGATTTCGTTAGGAGAATTATTAGCGCCAGCCTATGCGGATCGAATTGGCAAGCAAAGAGGTCAGGTAGGTCATTATAAATTGGCAAATGGTCGTGGGGTACAAGTGCCTGACAACACTTTTCAGTCGGAATATATGTTTGCGATTGAACTGAATGCTCAGGTGACTCACTCTCAACAAAATGCTCGAGTTTATTTGGCTGCTGAACTGGACTTTGAAAAGGTTCAGGCGCAGCTGAATTTGCAAGAAAAACGGTCGGTCGGTTTTAATGTGCAAAAGCAAAAGGTTGAAGCGCAACAGCAAATCTTCTTACAAGAATTGATGATTTCAAGCCGGCCGGTGGAAATTGAAGACTTGCAAATGGCTCAGCAGTGCTTATTGCAAGTGGTACAAAAAGATTTCAGTTTGCTTCCTTGGACAAAGAAAGCACAACACTTCATTGAACGGGCGCGTTGGTTGTCACAATTTCGTGGTTTTGAAACATTTGGTCTTTTGAATGATGAGACTCTAGCTACCAATATGGATTGGTTGGAGCCATATACATTAAACATGTCCAGTATCTCAGAGTTAAAAACAGTGAATCTCGTGCAGGTTTTTGAGGGTGTCTTGGGCTATCAAAATTTATCCATTCTAGAAAAAGAAGCGCCAAAACAGTATTTGTCACCGGCCGGTAGGCTTTTTTCGATTGATTATTCTGGGCAAAATGCCAAGGTATCGCTTCAACTTCAACAGGTATTTGGTGAACTAAGTTCGCCGAAATTGGCAGGTGGTCAGGTGAATTTAACCTTTGAGTTATTATCACCGGCACAAAGACCTATTCAAACGACTTCCGATTTAGCCAACTTTTGGCAAACCTCTTATTTTGACGTGGCAAAAGAAATGCGTGGACGTTATCCGAAACATCGATGGCCGGAAAAGCCACTGGAAGAGAAAGCTGGCAAATCCATTAAATATTCATAAAGAGGTCATAAGCGCTTTAGAGGCGGTGCTGTTTTGTAAAAAGGTAACTCGAATTTTCAGTATTCAGCGAAAAATCGGTTTATAAGGTTTATAATTTTAGTAAAATTACGTAAATATAAACTCTTATGCTTGATTAAAATTGGAAAAAGCGAATGCAGACGCAGGCGTCGATTGTATTGATGAAAAGCTTTCCTCTGCAAAATTTGGGTAGAACAATTTGATACAGATTTATTATTTAGTCCTGGTGACCTCATGCATTTAGCATGGTTAATCATTGCAGGGTTGCTGCTGTTTCAGTCAAGTGCGCAGGCCAGTGAACCGCTTGAAAATGTGACGATGCAACTTCGTTGGCAACATCAATTTCAGTTTGCTGGGTATTATGCTGCCCAGAAAAAGGGTTTTTATCACGATCAAGGGTTGGACGTTAAGATTTTAGAAGGTTCACCTACTCGTAAGCCGGTTAATGAAGTTTTAGCAGGCAGAGCAAATTATGGTGAAGCCAACACTGAACTTTTGAACCATTTTTTAAATGGTGAACCCTTGGTTGCAATGGCGGCAATTTTACAACACTCTCCATCCGTCTTACTCACTCGAAAAGACTCTGGTATTCGCACCCCACAAGATTTATCTGGCAAGCGAATTATGATGATGGGTAGCATGGAAGATTTGGAGTTTTTATCCATGTTTGCTCATGAAGGAATTGATCTTCAAACTCTGGAGATTGTTTCGAGCAGCCATGATGTCAATGATTTAATTTTGGGAAATATTGATGCTTTTAATGCTTATAGTACCAATGAACCTTTTGCTTTGATGCAACAGGGTATTGAACCTTTTTTAATTGAACCTTTGAATTACGGCATAGATTTCTACAGTGATATATTGTTCACCACTCAACAGGAATTGCGAGAAAATCCTGAAAGGGTTAAAGCATTTTATACCGCGACGATTCAAGGTTGGGAATATGCCTTAGAGCATCCTGAAGAAGTGATTGATTGGTTGATTAATGATTATGGCGTTACTAAAAGTCGAGCGCATTTGCGTTTTGAAGCGGAAAAACTTACAGAATTAATTTTGCCAAAATTAATTCCGATTGGAAACATTAATTCAGGACGGTTTCAAAAAATGGCAGAGGCCTTAGAGCGTGCCAATTTCGTTGAGGGGCCGTTAGATTTAAATGGGTTTGTTTATGAACCCAACCCAAAAATTGACTCTAAATTGTTTTGGCAAACATTACTTTTGGCTATGACTGGCCTTATTGCATTTATGTTGTTAGCACTTTGGTTTTGGCGAAACGCTCAGTCGCTTAAAAATGAAATTGCTTTGCGTGAAGCGACTGAAAAAACGCTCAAGCAGTCGCATGAGCATTTCAAAAGCATTATTGATAATTTGCAGGTAGTCTATTATCGGGCGGATTTAGAAGGTCTAATTGTTGAGGCATCGCCCTCGGTTGAAGAGTTTTTTCATAAACCTATGCAGGAGATTATAGGCAAAAAAATATCTGATTATTATGTTTATCCATTCAGTCGAGAGGGATTTTTATCGGCATTAGATGAAGCTAATGGCAAAATCACTAACTACGAAATTCAAGTATATGATGCTTTAAGAAATCCTCATTGGATCTCAGTTAACAGCCAGTATGTGTATGAACATGGACAGGTTATTGGGGTGGAAGGTACCTTTGAAGATATTACCGAACAAAAAAAATATGAACAGATGATGCAAAGTATTGCATTCCAAGATCCGCTTACAAGTCTAGGCAATCGACGTGCATTGATTGGAGATTTGCAAAAAGCGATTGCTACGGCAAAACGTCATGGCTTTCAAGGTGCTGTATTGTTTGTTGATTTAGATAATTTCAAACCGGTCAATGATACTT
>Ga0193952_1000092_pt1 | contig 38812 bp, 36 predicted proteins | sample BB_3_MG_FD_140368 | JGI IMG/M metagenome (GOLD analysis project Ga0193952, IMG submission 140368) | Microbial mat bacterial communities from the Broadkill River, Lewes, Delaware, United States - BB_3_MG | ecosystem: Environmental > Aquatic > Freshwater > River > Microbial mats | place: USA... | reverse complement strand
GTTGATAAATAATAATGTCTTGCACTATCTTTAATAGTTCCAATAGGAAAAATAGAACTTAGTGTTTGTACTGCTTTTATAACAGATGCTTTTTGTAAACCATAAGCATCTATTTTTGAGTCATTAAAAGTGATTAATAACTCTTTATCACTTTTACCAAAAACAGTAACATCTGATAAATCTTTTAATTGCATGATTTTAGATTTAACTTTTTTTGCAATCTCTAATAAATATTCTCTTGAATCACTACCATCTTTAGAATAAGCAGACACAGTAATCAAAGGGAATGCATGTTTCATCGTTTTTACAAGAGGCTCATCCATATCAGAAGGAAGATTTGTTTTTATTTTAGTAACAATATCTTTTACATCAGAAACACTCTCTTTTGCAACCTCACCATCTTTTAAATCAACTCGTATTGAAAAAAATCCATTTTTAATTGTAGAAGAAATTTTATCAGCAGCACTTAATCCTAAAAGCTCATCTTCTATATCTGTTACTGCAATTTTATCAAGTAATTCAGAACTTGCCCCAGAATAAGCCCCAGTTATTGAAATAGCATCTAAACTTGAAGGAGGAAAGATTTCTTTAGGAATTTTAAAATAAGAAAATACAGCAAGTAAAAAAATAAAAAGAAGTAAAAAATGATTTAAAATAGGTTTTCGTAAACTAAACTCAATAATACTTTTTATCATTTTTTCTCTTCTTCTAGTGGATTAAATAATAAGGAATCTATAATTTGATTTTTAAACTTCATATCTTCAAGTTGCTGAGATAAGAATTTATTCTCTTCTTGCAAGGAAATATAATGTGCGTATAATCTATTGATATCTTTACTTATATAATAAATGTTGTTTCTTAAATATATTTTTGGGAAATATATACAAACAGCAAATATTAATATAGTAAGTACAATAATTAAAGAATTCCTTGCATTTAATCTAATCAAACTTAAATATCCTTAATTTTGAACTTCTACTTCTTGGATTTTGTTTTATCTCTTCTTTTGTAGGAATAATAGGTTTTCTAGTAATTACTTTCCCTAAAGAGTGATTATTACCACATTCACATCTAAATGCTTCAGGAGGACAAATACAAGATTTAGTCCATTTTTTAAAATAGTTTTTTACAATTCTATCTTCAAGGGAATGGAAAGATATAATAGCAACTATACAGTTTTCTAATTTTGCTTTTTCAAGTGAATCAAAAAGTCTTTTTAAAACACCTAACTCATCATTTACTTCAATTCTAATACCTTGAAAAGGAAGTGTTGCAGGATGAATTTTACCCTTTGACATTTTTCTAGATAATAGTGTTGCTAATTCTTTAGAAGATGAAAAAGGTCTATTATTTACTATTAAAGAAGCTACTTTTTTATATTCTCTTACTTCTCCATACTCTTTTAGTACTCTTTGAAGCTCACTTTCAGAGTATGTATTTACAACAAGTGCAGCATCTAGACTCTGATTCTGATTCATTCTCATATCTAAAGTTTCACTCTCAAATCCAAAACCTCTGTCGGCATTATCAAGTTGAAGAGATGAAACTCCAATATCAGCTAAAACACCTCTAATATTATGGTCTTTAAAAGTATCAATTACATGTTCAAAGTTACCTTTATTAAATGTAACTCTATTTTCATATTTTTCTAATCTATTTTTTGAAAAAGCTAAAGCTTCATCATCTTGGTCATTACATATTAAGTTAATATTTTCATATTTTTCTAATAATCCATTACTATGACCAGCGAAGCCAGTAGTACAATCTATAATATAACCTTCTTTTATATCTTCAAAAGCATCTAATGTCTCTTGGAATAAAACAGGTATATGAGGTATTTGCATTAAAACAGTCCTTATTAAAATTAATATATAATATCTAAAAATTCATTTAAGGCTTTTTAAAATGCTTGACAAAGCTGTAGTAAAACAACTTACTGACCTATCATTAACAATGTTTAGAAAAAATTTCTTCGGAATATATCACGGATCAATTTCTGCAAAGATAGATCAAGATAACTTTTTGATTAATACATCAGCAGCAATTTTTGATGAAATGTGTGAAAAATCATTTTGTGAACTAAATCTAAATAAACAAGATTATAGATGGAAAATAGCAAGTATAGAATCACATATACATGCAACTATATATACAAATATTCATGAAGCAAAATATATAGCCTTTGGAGTTCCTATTTATACAACTGCTTATACTTTTGAACATAACAAAATTGTATTCGAAGATTTCTATGGAAAAACAGAATTTGGAGAGATCCCTGTTTATGACCCAGGAGATTATTCAAACTGGTACAATAGAAATGCATTAGAGATTACAAAATATTTAAAAGAAACAAACAATAATGTAATGGTTATAAAAGGTGTAGGAACATACGTATACCACAGAGACCTAAATGAACTAGTAAAAAAGATCGCCATACTAGAAAACTCTTGTAGACTGTTAAGTCTAAAAACATCATTTAAATAAAAAATCATATTTTTACTTATGATTTTTGTTATTTTTACCATAAAAGCCCCATGATTTAGCTATTCTAAAGGTTAAATACTATAAAGTTTATGTAATTTAATTTTAAACAAGGAGTTCTTCTATGAACAAAGCAGAATTTATTGACGCAGTAGCAGCAAAAGCTGGTTTATCTAAAAAAGATGCTAAAGGTGCGGTTGACGCAGTACTTGATACTGTTACAGAGACATTAGTAAAAAGAGAATCTGTAAGCTTCATCGGGTTTGGTACATTCACAACTGCAGACAGAGCTGAGAGAACTGCTAAAGTTCCAGGTACTGACAAAACTGTTATTGTACCAGCTACTACTGTTGCAAAATTCAAAGTAGGGAAAGCTTTAAAAGAAGCTGTAGCTGCTAAATAATTTTATTTATTTAATTAAAACTGGGAAAAGGGATCTATGATTTTCATAGATCCCTTTTTTAATATCTAAATTCCTACTATTCTATACTTATTGTTGATATAAGCTATTAAATAATAATTTTTATTGTAAAAAATAAACTTTTACTGTATTTATATCATTTCATTTTATTCATGTTTTATTTCCATTTTAAAGTACTTTTTGTCATATTAATTATTTTTTTCACAATGCTTCATATTTATTGATTTTAATTAATAATTTTTTAATCGTTATTTACTATATTTTTATGTTATAATTTTTAAAGTAGTATAAAAGGCTATAAAATGTTAAACAAGGAATTTTTAAATAAACTAACAATACTGTATGTTGAAGATGAAGCTGCTGTAAGAGAAGTTGTTTCTCGCCCTCTTTCTAAATTATGTAAAAATGCATATGTAGCAGAAGATGGACTAGAAGGACTAAAGCTTTATGAAGAAAATAAAAACAATATAGACATAATATTATCAGATATAAATATGCCAAATATGAATGGCATGGAAATGCTAAAAGAGATTAGAAAAACTGACGATAATGTTCCCTTTATATTTGCAACTGCTAGAGCAGATTCAGAATATCCTATTCAAGCTATTGACTTAAATGTAAATCATTATATTTTAAAACCTATTGACGTAAAAGATCTAATTAACAAAATTCAAGACATCTGTGAACAAAAATATCTAGAAAATAGACTACAAACTAAACAAAAAGAGATAAAAAGATACCTAGATGCAATAAATAATGTGGCAATTGTATTTAAAATGAGAGTTGATGGAAGTATTACTTTTGTAAATGAAGGCTTTTTAGATATTTCAAAATTTTCTAAAGATGAAGCCTTACAATTAAACTTCAATGATATTATACACCCAAGTATTCCACTTAATTATTTAGATGAAACATGGGATATTGTAAAATCAAATGAAGTATGGGAAGGTAATACAAAGTTTTTAGATAGAGATCAAGATACTTTTTATATAAATAGTACAATCTTTAAAATCAATGATGACGAAAAAGATGAATATATAACTATTGGATTCTTAACAACAAAAGATAACATCGAAAAAAGAGAATTCAAGAAAAAGGTTATAAAAAATATTCAAGAGTCAAATAAAAAAGAAGCTACTTACAAAGAAACAATAACACACTTAAATGACAAAATTATTGAACTTGAAAAGTACCTTCCTAACGTACATGCTGAACTTGAAAAAGAAAGAAATGATAAAGAAAATAGAGATAGACAACTTAACCATTATGAAATACAAATGCATAATGTTGAAGAAAAATATCAAGAAGTTCTTACAAGAAAAAGTAAAGAAGTAGAGAGTCATCTAATAAAACAACAACAGCTTAAAACGGAAAAAGAATCTTTGTACAAAAAATTCTTAGCCTTAGAAGAAACTGTTGGATTAATTGAAGAAAAGAATGAAAACTTAGTAGTTGAAAATGAAAGAAGTCGTAAAAAAATTATAGATCTAACACAAATTTTAGATAATGCTAATATATAAGAAGAAAATTCTTCTTATATATTCTATTTAATACTATCTATTATATTATCAATATAATCATTACAAGAATGGATCTCATTTTCATTAGATTCTAACTCAACTATTTGTCCAAAATGCTTAAGATTCGTAAGTTTATCAACTTTAGGAACTATATCTCTTTTATTTACAACACGAAATAAATCTACTTTATTTTTGTATTTATTGCAAAACTCTTTTGTTCCAATTGGTGGTGCACCAAAAGTATAAATATCTATATTTTCTTTTTTGATACCAATATCACTAAAATAGCATCCGACTAATGTAGCTATTGCTCCACCTAAACTATGTCCAGCTAATATAATTTTACAATTCTCATTAATAGTTTTTATATCTTTATGTAAAAATACACCATCATTATTGTTATTTGCAAACCTTTTTGTTTTTATAGTTCTCAAAAAGAGTTGCATACTATCATAAAAGCCTTTATGTACTTGTTCTTTACCAAAAAACTTTGCTCTTTTGGCAGTTATATTTGTCATCCAATCTTCTTTTTCTTTTGAACCTTGAAATACAAATACTATAACTTCTTTATTAAGTGTTTCATCAAATCTTGATAGTTTTATAAACTGTAAATCTACAACTTTAACACTTGATTTTAATAAAATATAAAAAAGTTTCATAAAACCTTTATTCATTAGATTTTTATGACTTTGTTTTGAGAAATAGAAAAAATCATCAAACTTATATTTTTCAAATATTTTTTCTTTGATATTACTTTGTTTATCATAAACAAGGGAGCATAATTGCATTAGCATTAATGCTTTTTTATTATCATAGCTTGAGTTTGAGTTTAAATTTAATTCTTCATTTTTAATAAGGGTATTACTTTTAAAAGCTATTTGCCAGTTTATAGTAATAGCTCTTTTAAGAGTTAACCTAATTGTCTCAAAAGGCATAAGTGTCTTATAATTTTCAGATATTACAAATTCATTATTTTTAAAAACTATTTTCTCTTTTTGAGTAAAATTTCCTTCTAAATCAAGTTTTTCTATAAAGCTTCCCGCTAAATCAAAAGAAAACAATTCATCTAATTTATACTCTTTATCTATTGGCAGTGCAATTATATGTACACCTACTTCTAATTTTTTAAAAATATTTTCCATAAAAGATAATATAGTATTTTTTATTATTTATTTATAAAATACATATTATGTTTTAGTATTCATATACTATATACTCTTTATATCTAATCCTAATCATTTATTTGTTTTCTAAAATTTGTTTTGTTATCTTATGTCTAAAATCAAATATTGAATTTAAATCTTTATGTATCAATGGGTTTAAAAGTTTTCCAATAAAACCAAAAGGCATTTCATATATAACTACATCTTTAAGCTCACAAAAATTCCCATGATCAATAAATATATGTTGATGTTCCCAATATTTAAAAGGTGATTTTACTGCTTTATCAACTAATATATTTGGTTTATTTAATTTTTCTATTTTTACTACCCATGAAATAGGAATAAAATTTTTAATACTAATAAGTCTCAAAATCTCACCTTCTTGGGCTTTAAAATCGGGAGTTAGTAATTTTACTTTTATATTTGTTGGAGTTATTTTCGTAAGGTTTTGACTATCTAAATGAAAATCAAACAATTCGTTAATTTGGCATTTTATATAAGTACTTTTTTCAAAATTTAACATAACTACTCCTTTTACTCTTATAATTAATTTTATCAAGTAAAAGAGAGTATTAGTAGTAGTTATATGTTAGTTTATAATAATCTTCTCTCTAAATATTCCCTAAACTCTTTGGCACCATCTTTTGAAGAAGTAACAATCTCATCAATACCATCAAATGAAATCTCTAATTTCGATTGTTCAATACTTTTCATTGATTTAACCTTATCTACATTTACTATATAAGATCTATGAATTCTAAAGAAATTTTTATGGGATAAAAGTTTTTCTAAATCACCTATTTTCTTCCGTACATAAGCATCTGTATCTTTTATTCTTATAATTACCTCATCTAAATCTGCTCTTATATAATAAATATCTTCTAACTCTATTAAAAAAAGTTTATCCCCTCTTTTTGCAATAATCTTTTTTTCTTCTTCATCAGATTTATGCACATAAACTTGTGCTTTTTTTAAAATCTCTTTTAAATCACTTGTATCAATAGGTTTTAATAAATACCCCATTCCACCTGATTTAAAAGCATCAAGTGCATATTCACTAAATGCTGTTTGAAAAACTATAAAAGTTTTTGATTCTAAATCTAATACTTTTGTAGCTAATTCCAAGCCATTCATACTTGGCATAGAAATATCCAAAAACACTAAATCATATTTTATTTTTGTACATTCTTTTAAGGCATCATAAGGATCAACAAAAGATGTAATATCATCAAAACCTTCATCATTTAAAAGTCTTTGTAATCTACTTATTGCTAACTTTTCATCATCAACTATTAATATTTTCATCTTTTATCCTTATAATAAATTTCATTTTTTCATCTGTTTCATAATCTAAACTACCAATATTAAGTAAATCTAATCTTTTATGTAAATTCTGTAAACCTGTCCCAAAAACTAAAAAATCTTGCTGTTTTCCATTATTCGAAACTTCTATTCTATCTATATAGACATCTATATTTATTTCTAACTCTTTTCCTATATATCCATGTTTTATAGCATTTTCTACAAGAAGTTGAATTGAAAACTTAGGAATCAATCTTTGCTCATATTTTATATTTGATCTAATTTGCAGTTTTATATTATCTTCAAATCTTACATTTTCTATTTCCACATAATTCTTAACCATAGATAATTCGTTTTCACAAGTGATTAAGCTATTTGTATCTATGGCATTTCGTAAAAACTTTGATACATTTATAACAGAATCTTCTGCTTTCTTTTTATCTATGTATATAAGCTCACTTATAGAGTTTAAAGCATTAAATAAAAAATGTGGATTTAATTCATTTTCTAAAGCTTTTAGTTTACTTTCTAGTATTTCATTTTTAATTTGCTCATTTTTATATTTCATAGAGATAAACTGATATAAAATAAGACCAATTAAAAAAGTCAAAAATCCAATAGTAATTGCTATATATGAAACATACTCATTAATAAATTCTATTATTTTAATATCAAAAAATAAAAATATAAAATAAGAGGATAAAAATCCTAACGCCCCAGAAGCAAAAGAGAATAAGAAACTAGTAAGATACCAAAACCTTGAACTCAATCTTGGAAGAATATAATTATTTGAAAGGGTTATTAATCCTGATGCAAATATTGCAATTAAAATAGCACTTGATGTGGAAAATAAAATAGTAGAAAATCTTCTTAACTCTATATTTAATAAATAAAAAAACATAGAAATCAAAAATCCAAAAAAAGCTGCAATTATAATAATATATAACCAATCTTTTATAGATATCTTTAGCTCAAAACTATTCTTCATTTAATTCCTTATTTAATACACTAACACCCAAAGCAACTCCAGGCCATCCTTGTCCAGAAAATATAGTATCTCCAACATTATATAAACCTTCAAAGGGAGTTTTACATGAAGGAAATTTTATTAAGTTTTTTATTCTTATACTATTTCCACCACAGTTAAATCTATTTATATAGTTATTAAATGTTGTAGATGTTGCAGAAAAAGAACTTTTTATATTATCATTACTAATATTATCAAAACAATTTAAAAACTCTTCTAGAATATGATTCATTGTTTTTTCTTTTTGTTTTTCATATTCTTCTTTTTCTAAACCCTTCCAATAAGAAGCCTTCGTATGTGTTGAAATAGTAATACTTAAACCATTTTTACTAAGAAGTTCATCCTCACAACTAGATAAGGAAATAAAAAAAGAGTTTGAAATACAGTTTGGGATTTCTTTATTTGTAATTATTTGATAATGATGGAGAAGTTCTGGTTTTATATTTAATTTTACATATACAACAAAAGCACTTTGATCATTAAATTCAAAACTATTATAATAATCTTTGATTTTTTTATCTTCTAAAAATTTTGAACTATCAAATACAGTGGAATTTAAAATCACTTTATTTACTAAATAAACATCTTTATTTGTAGTTACTTTAAAATATTCATTTTCTTTTTTTATATTTTTTACTTCTTCTTTTGTATGAACCTCTACTTCTTTTAAAATACCATTAAATAAACTTCCCATTCCACCATTTACATAAAATACATCATGAAAAGGATAACTCAAACCTAAACTCATTGCAAGTAAAGGTATATTTTTTGAAGTACTTTGAACAGTTATAAAAAGTTGAGCATCTATAAAGTTCTGATATTCCCTTGAAATATCTCCTAAAGTATCTTTTATAAAACCACTAGCACTTTTAAAAAGATCTAGTTTAAAAGTTGATACTAGCTCCATTAAAAAAATAAATGTTTTTATATAAGCACTAATACTATACTTGCCATAATAAAGTTTTTTCAAAGACCAAAACTTTTCATCTATATTTTTAATAGTTCTCCAAAATTTCTCATTATTTTTATTTGGGTATATAGTATCAATTTGAGACAGAAAAGATTCAAAGTCTTTTGTTCTATCTATAATCTGCTTATTTTGAATAACTCTAATTGCAACTTCACTCTTAGATATATTTGGCTTAAAATCTATTTTCTCAAATATCTCTTTTATAACATGACCTTTTTCATAACCTACAAAAGTAGTAGCTCCAGCATTAAACAAACTACCATATCTTTTAAAAGTACTTGCACAACCACCTAAGTTTTTATCTCTTTCAAAAAGGATTAGATTATTATTTGAATTAAGTGAAGCAATTAAACTTCCCCCTATTCCAGAACCAACAACAGCAATGTTATACTTTTTCATTTTTGGCCCTTTTAAATTCTTTTATTGCTCTATCTCTAGAGAACGATATAGAAACTATTTCCTTTGGATATGAGATAAATAAGCTTGTGTTTAATGCATTTTCCTTATGGAATAAATTTGCATCAACATCTTTTAGTTCAGGTATTACGCTTTTAATAAAAACACCACCTTTATCGAACTTTGCACTTTGTAAATAGGGATTAAAGATTCTAAAGTATGGTACAGCATCAGCTCCTGTACTAGCTGCCCATTGCCACGAACCTACATTTGAAGCACAATCATAATCTAAAAGTTTAGAAGCAAAATAACTCTCACCTTTTTTCCAATCTATTAATAGGTTTTTTGTTAAGTAAGAAGCTACAATCATTCTTAATCTATTATGTATTATTCCTGTTTGATTAAAGTATCTCATTGCTGCATCTATTATAGGAATACCAGTATTTCCTTCACACCACTTTATAAAATCTTCTTCATTTTCATTCCATGAAATTTCTAAGCCATTAAAGTTTTCAAACTCACTATTTGGATAATGAAATAAAATATAATTATAAAACTCTCTCCAAAAAAGTTGCCGTATAAAAGCTGTTGATTCAAAAGGCTTTAAAGTTTTAGCTTTATTAAAAACTTCTTTAGGGGATAAAAGACCAAAACGTAAGTAAATCCCAAGATTTGAACTTGAATCTTTAAAAAAGAAATCTCTTTCTTTTTCATACTTATCAATATTAATTAAAAACTCTTCTAAGATAGTATTTCCATCTTTTAAAAGAAATTTAGGAAGTTGTATTTTATTAAAGCCCATAAACTCTATACTTGGTATATCAGTAAAATCAAAATCAATTAATTTTAAAGAAGGATTTACTTTATACTCTTCTATATGGGAAGATTGCCAAATATATGATAAGGAGTTATAAAAAGGTGTAAACACTTTATAAGCAGTCCCATCTTTTTTCATAGCGCTATTTGGTTCAATTATATAAGAATCACAATATCTTTCCATTGGTATTATCTCTTCTATATATTTATCTCTTAGTTTTGAATAATAATCAAAATCCACAGAACATAAAACTTTTTCAAAACCTAAGTCTTTAAATTTTGAAAAAATTTCAATTGGATCTGCATAAAAAATAGCTAAATCTAAACCTATCTTTTGTAGTTTTCCTTTTAATTCTAGTACAGACTTATAAATAAATGTAACTCTAATATCATCTTTATTTAACTTATCTAAAATATTTTTATCAAAAATAAATATAGGCAATACTTCATCCTGTGCCATTTGTAAAATGGCACTATCATTTATTCGTAAGTCACGTCTAAACCAAAGTATTTGTTTCATTATTTATAAGCCTTAATATCTGATCTTAAAGATAGCTCTTTTGGATAAGGACTTAAGAATTTTTGACCTAATAGATACTCTAATTGAAATCTTTTTGTATATAAGTTTAAGATATTCACCACAGCTATTAAAGGTATTAATTGTCCTTTATAATCATCTATATAACTTAAAATTTCTTCTTTTTCTTCTTTTGTAATTAGTTTTTTAAAGTAACCAAAAATATGTAATAGCACATTATATGTTTTTTTGATACTTCCTTTTTGACTAATTGCTTCTAAGAATGCTTCTTTATAATCTGATAAAATCACATCAAAATCTTTTCCTTGAGTATTAGCAACAATAGAACCTAATATTTTATAACTCTCATGGGATTTTGCATAAATCAAATATTTATATTGAGTGTGAAATAAAATCAAATCTTTAAACGCTGGTTTTGATTCAAGAAACTCATGAATATGTTTATATGCAAATATTTGCATTAAGAAATTCTCTCTAAGCCATGGATCTTTTAATCTACCTTCCTCTTCTATAGGTAAATAAGGATACTTTTCTTTTATTCTAGAAGCAAATCTTCCTACACCTTTTTTCTCACTTGGCGCATTTTTTTCTTGATAAACCTTCACTCTTTCCATTCCACATGTGGGAGAGTTTGATTTTAATATAAAACCACATAAGAAATCATCTGCAATTTTATTGGCATTTTTTTCACTTGATTCATCTAAAATTTCTGTTAAATCTTCATCCTTAAATGTAGTTCTAACTCTAGTTTCACCTTCTATTTCAACTAAACGAATAGTAGGTCGTGGTGTTCCAAATACTTCTGCTTCTGGACAATAAGCCTCATAGTCAAAATATTTATTTAAAGTATTTACTATGAACCCATCTTTTGCTGATGTTCCATCGTATCTACACATAGCTCCTAATAAACATGCTGAGATTCCAATTTTCATAATAAATCCTTTTTTATTTATTCTATAACAAAATAAGATATTTTCATAGTAAAAAATTATCATTTCATCCAACTAAGGTCATATTTAATGTTTTTTAATTATTATTTAGTATAAAAAGCATAAGGAGAAAAGATGAAAAAAATAGTTTTATTAACAATGGTTTTTTTAACTTTTAACTTATTTGCAAAAAGTGATTTTGATATAGCACTTGATGCATACAAGAAAAAAGATTACAAAACTGCAATAAAATACTGGAAGCCACTTGCAAATAAAGGTAATATTTACGCCCAAAATAACATGGGGTTAATATATGAAAATGGCTACGGAGTTTTGAAAGATAATAATAAGGCTTTTAAATGGTACGAAAAAGCTGCTATGAAAGACCATGATAAATCTCAAGAAGCTCTTGGGTATTTTTATGAAAAAGGTATTGGTGGAGTACAAAAAGATTATAAAAAAGCCTTTCAATGGTATGAAAAATCTGCTTTTCAAGGCAATAGAAGTGCTCAGAATAGTTTAGGATATTTCTATGAAAAAGGCTATTACGTAAAAAAAGATTATAAAGAAGCTGCTAAATGGTATCAAAAATCAGCAAATAAAGGATATGCCTATGCCCAAAATAATCTTGGTATCTTATATGAAAAAGGGAATGGAGTTTTAAAAGATTATAAAAAAGCCTTGTCTTTATATAAACAAGCGGCAGAAGAAGGAAGTAGAGGTGCACAAAATAATCTAGGACTAATGTACTACAAAGGGCGTGGAGTTGAACAAGATTATAAAGAAGCACTAAAATGGTATGAAAAAGCTGCACAGCAAAATAGTTCTGCTGCTCGATATAATATTGGAGATATTTATTACTATGGAAATGGAGTTTTAAAAGATTATAAAAAAGCTTTCAAGTGGTATGAAAAAGCATCAAGACAAGACTATAACAGTGCTCAGTTAAAGATTGGATACATGTTTGATAAAGGTTATGGAGTTCCTGTTGATTATTATAAAGCTTTTAAATGGTACGAAAAAGCTGCAAAGAATAATAATCCAATTGCACAAGACAATATAGGTCAGATGTATATTTTTGGTGAAGGAACTAAAAAAGATATGAAAAAAGCTGCTTATTGGATTAAAAAAGCTTATGACAATGGACAAGAAAATGCTAAGAAAACATGGGAAAAATATAAATTATGGAAATATCAGTAGAACTTTCTACTGATATTACATTCTTTTTTTAGTTTTACTTGTAGCTATTGCTTCATATGGATTCTCAGGCCAGTAGTGCTTCTTGTATTTCCCTCTTAACTCTTTTCTAACCTCATCATAGGAATTGTCCCAAAAACTTTTTAAATCTTGTGTTATTTGTATTGGCCTTTGAGCAGGTGTTAAAAGATGAATTGTTAAGGCTATTTGATTGTTTAAAACTTTTGGAGTTTCCATCAAACCAAATACTTCTTGAATTTTCACTTCTAAAATAGGATTTTGCCCACTTGAATAATCTATTTTAATATTTGAGCCACTAGGTACTTTTAAACTGCTTGGTAATAATATATCTAGTTTTTGAGAATCCTCCCATGAAATAAGTGATGATAAAATAGAGTATAAATCTAACTTTTTAAGTTCTTGTATTTTCTTAAATCCTATAATGTATGAAGCTAACCAAGTATCAACACTTGTGGTTAAATACTCAAAAGATAAATCAGGAAGTTCTAAATCACAAGAAAAGCCATCTCTTTGTGCTTGATTTAAAAATTTAACTCTATTTAATAAATCAGTAGTTTTCTTATCAAAATCAAATACTTTTTGAACCCCAACACTTTTTATATAATTTAAAATTGCTTTTTCATAATCTTCTTGATTTAAATTATGTGCTGGTTTAGAAGATAGCACTAAGTCTTCAAATAAACTTAGCTCTTTTATTTCAAACTTAGATTCATCATTTATAAAAATTTCACTTTTAATATGAGAAGAAAAATATTTCTTTATAGATTCCATATCTATTTTACAAGCTTGATTTATATATGAATCTGTTTGCTTTGCGCTTAAACTTGATATTACTAAATACTCACACTTAAACAAAGTATCATTTCCCAAAAGTAAAGCTTGTTTTTTGTTTGATAAGGCATATTTATTTTCACTATTAGCTCGAAGTTTTCCTAATCTATCAGGGTATGCAAATAGCAATAATACAGATATTAGTTTTTTGTCAAAAGAATTTGTTTGTTTTATCTCTTTTATCTTCTCTAATCTTTTTAAATAAAACTGGGCTTGTTTTTTAACTTGTTTTACTCTATGTATATTTACAAAAGAAGAGTTTATTTTATTTTCATTTACTGCATCAAATCTATCAAGGAAATCTTTTGAATTGTAAGAGTTATTAAATACATCTTTTTCTACAAGCAAAGATGCAATAATAGAAGCTTCCTTCTCAAGTCCTAATTCATTTGCTTTTAATAACATATAGGAAAGTCTTGGATGAAGGCCTAAAGAGATTGAGTCTTGTCCAAAAGAAGTGATTGCATTTTTATTGTCTAACATTTCAAGTCTATGAAGAAGTTTTAAAGTACTATTTATTACCTCTTTATTTGGAATATCTAATAGTACTAATTCATCTAAACTCTCAACTCCCCACAAAATTGTATCAAGTAAAAATGAGGATAAATCAACTCGTAAAATTTCAGGTTTAATCTCTTTTTCTAAAAGTCTTTTTTTGTGCCAAAGTTTATAACACTTCCCCTCACTTAATCTTCCAGCTCTTCCCTCTCTTTGAATAGAAGAATCTTCTGAAATAAAAGAAAGCTCCAAATGATCCATACCATTTGCATAATCAAATCTAGATAACTTCTCTAATCCAGAATCAATAACAACTTTAACCCCTTCAATAGTCAATGAAGTTTGTGCTAGATTAGTTGAAAGTATAATCTTTCTTTTTACATTTTTATTTATTGCTAAGTCTTGTTCATTTTTACTTAAATTTGAGTGTAAAGGAAGTATTAAAATCTCATCATTTACTTTTTTATCAAGTAGAGTTTTTAAAGAATTTATCTCTTTTACACCTGCTAAAAAAACTAAGATATCACCCTCATCTTCTTTTATACTCTTAAAAGTAATATCAGATAATAACTCAGTAATATTGTCTGTATTTGGATGTTTAATACTATCTTGTAAATATATAGCTTCAACATCAAACATCCTACCATCACTTTTTACTAGTGATACATCACCTAAAAGAGATATTAGTTTATTTGAATTTAAAGTTGCAGACATTAAAACTATTTTTAAATCTTCCCTTAGCATTTCTTGACATTGTAAAGAAAGTGCTAGGGATAAATCAGTATGAATACTTCTTTCATGAAACTCATCAAAAATAACACAAGCCACATCTTCTAGTTCTTGGTCACTTTGTAGTTTTCTTACTAAAATTCCTTCTGTTACTACTAAAATTTTAGTATCTTTTGAAAATTTACTTTCCATCTTTACTTGATAACCTACAGTTTTACCAAGCTCTTCCCCTAATAATTTTGCCATTTGAGTAGCAACTGCTCGTGCAGCTACTCTTCTTGGTTCTAAAACTATTATAATTTTATCTCCAAGCCAGGACTCATTTAAAAGAGATATAGGTACTATAGTACTTTTTCCAGCACCAGCTGGTGCTTCTATGATTAGTTTTGTGTTACTTTTTAGTTCTTTTTTTATAGAAGGTATAACTTCATTTATGGGAAAATTCAACATTTTGTAATTATACTTTAATAAACTTATATATATTTGGATATAATCGCGAATATATATACAAAAAAGGAATTATTATCAAAGCATTTAATTCAATCAATTTAGACACTCGAATTATCGAAGCTCTAAAAGATTTACAATTTGAAAAACCAACTGATATCCAAAAAAAAGCTATACCAGTTGCTTTAAATAAAAAAGATATTTTAGCAACAGCACAAAGTGGTTCAGGAAAAACTGCCGCATTTGTTTTACCAATTATAGATGAGATTTCAGCAACAAATAATTCAAATCACCCATTAAGAGCCTTAATTATTGCACCAACAAGAGAGTTAGTTACTCAAATTTCTAAAGCTATTGAAGATTTCTCAAAGCATTTAGATATTGAAAAGACAACAGTATTTGGTGGGGTTTCATCAACAGATCAGGCTAAGAAAATAGCTAGAGGCGTTGATATCTTAATAGCAACTCCGGGAAGACTTCTTGAGCATGTTAGAAATAAAACTGTTGACTTATCAAGTGTAAATACACTTGTAGTTGATGAAGTTGATACTATGATGGACATGGGTTTCTTAGAAGATATTGAAGCAATATTTAGAGAAGCTAGTGCAAGTAGACAAATTATGATGTTCTCAGCTACATTAACTCAAAACGTTAAAAAACTTGCAAAAGAGTTTTTAAAAGACCCTGCTGTAATTGAAGTATCATCACAAAGATCAAGTGTAGATGTAATTGAACAACAAATTATAAAAGTTGACCAAATGCAAAAACCTGCATTATTAGCATATGTAATTGGTTCAAGAAACTATTCTCAAGTTTTAGTATTTGTAAATACTAAAAAAGATGCTGATTTATTAGTACAACACTTAGAACTAGATGGTCTTCCAGCTTCTTGTATCCATGGAGACGTAAGACAAACAGCTAGAGCAAAAGCTTTAAGAAAATTCAAAAGTGGAGATATTAGAGTATTAGTTGCTACTGATATTGCTGCACGTGGAATTGATATTCAACTTTTACCAGTTGTAGTAAATTACTCATTACCTGAAACAATAAATGACTATACGCATAGAATTGGAAGAACAGGAAGAGCTGGAAATTCTGGAATTGCTATTACTTTATTAAGTGTTAGAGATTACAAAAAAATGGCTGAGATTGAAAAAGAATTAATCTTAAGTATTAAAAGAGATGTAATTGAAGATTTTGAACCAACAGAAAAACAACCAAGAATGTTCAAAGCTAAAAAAAGACCTCTTAGTCAAGTAAAATCATCTAGAAAACCTCAAGGTGCTACAAAACAAGACCCTAGAAAAGCAAAAAAGAAGTCATCTAAGAAAACTACTAAAAGAGATGCAAATAGAAACTTTAGAGGATAATATCCTTTAAAGTTCCATTTTCTTTAAAACTTCAAAAGTTTTAGTAACATCATAGGTTGCACTATGATGTTGAGATTCATCAAATACCACATCAAAATACTCACAAACTTCATTTAAACTAGGATTTTTTAATTTTCCTGTTTTTCCTTTAGCTTGAATCAATTGTTTATTTTCTCTCATCGTACAAATATGATTTGTAAAACTAGCCATCTTATCTATATGTCTTAATTCAAAAGATATATTATGTGCTATTAAAGTATCAGACTCTTTACAAAACTCAATAAAATCTTCATCTTCAGTGAAATAAGATACATAATCCTTATCTTCTCTATATTCTAATATTAATTCAGGTGTTAATCTATGAACAGCATATGAATGATAATTAACAGGATATCGTGAAAGATAATACCTATGGAATTTATCTAATACAATATATGTATCATTTTCTTTTTTTACTCTTACAGCAGCAACTTCTATTACATCACCAATATTTTGACTATTTGTTTCAAAATCTAAAATTATCATTTTACTAACTTTTCTCTTTTCATATATATTAAATCTTTAATCTGTAAATATTGTTCTTTATTTATTGAATCAATTTCACCAATTAAATGCTCATATTTTTTATAAGTATTCCAAAGATTTGCTGAGTGTTCCATTTTATTCATTTTATAAATTTCAAAACTGACACATCCATTTACAAAAGCTTTTAATATAAAAGACTCATTTCTAGTGTCTTTTTGTCCTTTATATTCTCTCCATAATTTTTCTAGAAAATCATGAGCTTTTACGAATTTTTCTTCTTTTATCAAAGAAATTACAAAATTTAGTTTTTCTCTTATATCCATGTTTATCCTATATTTAATGGCAAATTATAGCTAAATAACTTTATTTAAACTGAATAATTTTTATTTTTTACACAAAATGCCTAATTTTAGTCATTCTTATTTATTATTAAAAAATAATGTTCGTTTAATAATAAATTAATATTAGAGTTATTACAATGTAAGTAGCTCGACAGAAGGAGTATTTTTATGCAAGTTAATAGTAATAATTCAATCAGCCAAAATGTTTACAATACTGCAAACAAAACTTTAAATAATATAGCTACTGGTATTTCTGTAAATCAGTCAAGTGAAAATGCTTCCTCACTTGCCATAGCTAATAAATTACTTGCACAAGCTAATGGTTTTTCCCAGGCCATTGAAAATACAAATTCTGGAATTGCTTTGACACAAATAGCTCAGGGTGCTACAAACGAACAATCTGATATCTTAGACACAGTAAAAGAAAAATTATCCCAAGCTTCTACTGCCACAACCAGCCAAGATGGTAGAGATGCACTTCTAAAAGACATAAAAGGTTTAATAGACCAATTTGATCAGATCGCAAGTAGTACAAAATACAGTGGAAACACTCTCCTCCAAAATTCTCCTAATGATCCTAATGTAAGTCAATCATTGCAATTCCAAGCTGGAATAAAAAACTCTTCTTTAATCGAGGCTAATGGAGTCCAATCAAATAGTTTAGGACTAGGATTAGATGCACTTAAAAATCAAGACCCAGCGACTTTTAGTGCAGATGATGCTAGAAACTTTTTAGATGACGTAGATAATGCTTTAAATGGATTAAATGATATTAGAAGCGAACTTGGTTCTACCCAAAACCAATTAGAAAGCTCAACGAAAAACCTTATGTCCCAAAGAAATACAACCCTTGAAGCGCGCTCAGTTTATGATACTGATTATGCAAAGGAATCAGCAACCTTTTCTAAGCAGAATATACTAGCGCAAATCGGAGCTTTTAGCGCAGCCCAATCTAATAACATTGATCAGCAATCCGTAACAAGACTGCTTTCTTAAGAAACTCAAGCACTTTCCCGGCTTGAGTTTTTTTAGTAACTCACAATTTTTGTAATTTTAATTCTATTTTTAGGTCTATTTGTTACTTTAAAATGTCTTTCATTTTTATAATAAAAGTAGTTTTTATACCCTACTAATACTCTTTTTTTAGCTGTAGTATAGTATCCATCATCACATTGTTTATAATGTCTTTTTTTATATTTTTTAGGATGTGAATTATAATTATTATGTCTATTATGATTAGCATAAGAAGCACCTAATATACCACCGGCTACTTTTGCAACATCTCGACCATTACCTTTTCCAATTTGATTCCCAATAGCTACACCAATTGTTGCACCAATTAGAGTATCTAAACCTATATTATTTGAATTATCATTATAATAATTTGGTTCATATGAGCTTTCGTAGTAATCATCTTCACATTCATTATTATAAACTCTATTATATCTGTATTCATAAATTGGTTTACTTTTTGTTACATGAGCATAAGTATAAGATCTATATTCTTTTGCAAAAACTAAAGAAGATAGAATTAATATTGTTGTTAAAATCTTTTTCATAACAAACTCCTTTTAGATTAAATCTATAAGAAGTATATGCCTAAATAGTGGACATATTGTGAAGAATTTTTATTTTAGCTTGCCAAAAATTTTATATTTTTCCCAATAAATATCTAAGGCTTCTTGTAGTTTTTCATTATTAAGTTTTGTTTTCTTTTTTACACCAAATCTTTTAATAAATGCTTCTGGCATAATAGTCTTTTTTTTATCTGGTTTCATAAGATAATCACTCATAGCTTTTTTTACATTTTTTTCACTACTGTATTTAAGTAGATATCTATAAAAGTACTTATCAATAGATACAGGAATTCTTTTATGACAAGCCATACAATTTGTTTGATAAATATCTTTTTTGCTTTTAGTTTTAGCCCCTTGAGAAAAAGATAGACTAATTGCTATTATTAAAATAATTCTTACCATGAAACCTCTATTTTCGTTCCTATTTTCAGTTCTGATTCTACATTAATTTTTAAGTGATACTCTTTTGCAATAAGCCAAACAATATTTAACCCTATTCCAAAACCACCTACACTTTTATCAAATCTTGAATATCTATCAAATAAGCTAGAAAGGTTCTCTTTACTCATACCTTTTCCACTATCTTCAACTATTAAAAGCTTATCTTTTAAAACAATTTTAATAGTTCCTGATATTTTGTTATATTTAATAGCATTTGAAATTAAATTATCAATTAATTTTGATATTTTTTTATCATCACAAAATATTGTAATATTATCATCCACATCTAAAACAAACTCAATTTTTTTAATTGTTGCTAAACTTTTAAAATATTCAACCCTTTGTCTTACAATATTTGATAAATCAAGTTCTCTATTTTGAGATATAATCTTATTATCAAGTGTTAAGAAGGTTAAATCTTCATAAATATTTGATATGGTTTTTGCTCCAATATCAATACGATTTACTTTTCTCGCTGTTTTTTCATCTAATAAATTTTTATCTATCATTTCTATATTTGTAATAATGGCAGAAATAGGTGTATTTAGCTCATGAGTTGTATCTTTGATAAATCTATCCAATAAATGTAAAGCGTCTCTCATAGGCTTTAAAAACAGTTTAGAAATAAAGTATCCAATTATCATCATAAAAATAAATGCAATAAATGAAAATGTAATAATTTCACCTTTTACATTTACAAACCATAAACCATCGTCACGAACCTCAATAATCACATATTTAGCTCCTAAATAATATGACTCAGGTTCTTCAATAAAATGTACTTTATTTTTACTAAGGTAAGTTACTTTATCAAAATCCACACTAGAAGATTTTAAAGTTGAAAAAATTAATTTTCTATCACTATCAAAAATAGCAGAGTTAAATTTTTCATCCCTTGGGTAGTATCGATATTTATCGAAATTAACATGTAAATCTTTAAGTCTAAAGATTAAGTCATTTGAGTATTCTTGTAAAACTAAACGCTTCTCTTGAAGCATCAAATCTTTTTGGAATTTATAATATAGGAAAGATACACCAGCTAGAATAATTATAACTAGCAATGAGTAAACTAAACCAAAACCTAAAAGGGTTCTAGCTTCACTCTTGGTTAAATCTATATCCAAGCTTTTTAAGACTAACAATTTTATCTTTTCCTAAAATTTTTCTAAGATTTTTAATATATGTTCTTAAGGAATTATCACTATATTCTTCATCATATTCCCATACATTATCATAAATTCTATCATGAACTAAAAGCTCATTTGGGTGTTGTAAAAATAGCTTTAATAGTTTAATTTCTTTAAAATTAAGTTTTATTAATTCCCCATTTTTTCTAAGCTCAGTAGCTTTTGCATCAAAAACTAAGCCCTCACCTAAAGTTATAAGTTCACTTTTATTTGCAAATTCTCTTTTTATTATAGTTTGAACTCTAATTTGTAACTCTTTTAATTCAAAAGGTTTTCTAATATAATCATCACAACCACTTTCAAAACCTTCTTCCAAAGAATGCATTGAATTTAAAGAGGTGATATAAATAGCTGGAGTCGTATTTCCACTTGATCGTACTTCTTTCAATACTTCAAAACCATTCATAATTGGAACGTTTACATCAAGTAGCAATAAATCAAAGCTATTTTCATAAATAGCTGAGATTGCCTCTTCTCCATCATAAACAGATACAACTTCAAAACCTTCATCTTCAAAGTATTCAACTATTGTTTCATTTAATGTTAGATCATCTTCTAATAATAGTAATTTAGTTTTCATTATTTATTTCAATTTACTTAAATTTTTTTTGTATCGAGCTTTTTCACTTGAGCTCATTGTTGGAACTCTCGATCTTAACTCTTTTTTAAATTGCGATTTATTTGCATCTTTCACATATCCCATGATTGCGATTAGCTCTTGAGTACTCATTTCTGTGTAATCAACTCTTGCAAATGCAGAAGCAATAATAAGAAAAAATATTAGCACAACTTTTTTCATTTTTTTCACTCTTTATTTTTTTATTATTATTATACCATATGAAATGTATAATAATTGTAAAACGCCAAAAATAGCAATTGTAGCGTCTGAATCACGTAAAAATAGCGTATTCATAGCGATATTGTAATTTTTATATAATTTAGACAATTTTTTGCAAAATTTATCAATAATTTTCACCTTTAGTAAGTAAAAAGTCCCATCGAATATGTATAATAAAATTAGGAACATTAAACAATAAATTAAACTTAGGATAAGTTATGACACAAGTTGGGAAATTATTTAAAAACACACCGTATTTAGTTAGAGACATTGATAATAAGTACAAAGATATTTCTTATGTAGAAACAATTATCAACAATCTTTTAGTGAAATATGACATTACTGCTGAAAATATTGTCAATGTTTTCTCTAATAACAGAGATAACTTAAATCACTTTCACTTAGTAATTAAGACAAATATGCCAAAAGAGAATTTATGTCTTTCATATGAGAAAGAAGATGTTGAATTTACTTTTGAAGAGTATAAAGAATCTAAAACTAAAACAAAATATATTAATTCTTTTATGTTTATTGAGACATTTAAACATTTAGATGAAAATAGTTTAGTTACAGTATTTGATAATATCATAGGTTGTAATGGTAAAAATTTATTTATCTCAGTTGCAAAAGAGAACTTAAAACTTTTCCAACCAAGCTCAAAACACTATTACTATAGAACAATACTTCTTGAAAAAAGAGAAATCATTGAAACAACTGCATCTTCATTTCATATTAATTGTGAAGAGCTATATGATAATTTAAATCCAAATATCATAAAACAAGTTTGTAAAGATTTAAATCTTACTTATAAAAAGCTATCTTATGAATTAGGATATAAACCAGATACAATAAATAAAGCTGCGTCTACTGGAAAAGTAAGTGATCAATTAAATAAAGCTATTGAACTTTATTTAGAAAATTTAAGATTAAAAGAAGAATTAAAAAACTTTGATGCAATAAAACAAACTCTTTCTAATGTTATAGTTTAAGTTGTTATAAATATAATTTAACTAAAATCTAAACAAAAAAAAGAGTTTATATGATTAGAAATTTATTGTTAGTAACATGTGCAACTATACTGCTTACAGGTTGTATAGGTGGAGAAAAAAAAGAAGAATGGTCTGCTTTTATTTATCCAGATAAAGAAAACACAAAAAGAAATATGAAAAGTCCAATGACTTTTTCATCATTAAAAGAATGTAAAGAAGCCTCTTTACTTCAAATAGAAAAGCAAGGAATCAAAGATTCTGCCACATTTAAATGTGGACTAAATTGTAGCTTTCACGATGGTATGAAACTAGAAATCTGTGAAAAGATGCTAGCCCCTACAGAAAAATAGCAAACTAGCTATTTTTCATCCAAAATCACCCTTTTTATATAAAATGTCTTATTTTTTCCCATTTTTATGTAAAATTTACATATTTTAATACTTTCACCTCATTAATTAATAATATTTTAAAACATTTATTAATATTATAATGCAATAAACATCCATAAATTGAAATTTACGTATTAGGGAAGCAGATGAAAGAGTTAAAATATTTAAATATTTTATACACAAACCAAAGTCAAATTGAAAATGACACAATTGAATATTTAAATATAAAATGTCAAAATGTATTCAATGTAAATGATAATTTCGAGGCTTTGACTTTATTTAAAGAGAAAAAGATAGATATTATTATCACAAATAAAGATATTGAATTTTTAATAGAGCTTAGAGAAAATAGTAATGCACATGTAGTTGCATCTGTAAAAAATCAACTAAATGATTCATGTTTACATAAAGCAATTGATTTAGAATTGATTAAATACATAGAAAAGCCTATTGACAAGATATTTATAAAAGAGATATTTAAAGATTTTGTAAAAAATATTGATTCTAACCAATCTAATATTTTAACATTGAGTAATGAATTCATCTATGATAAATACAACAAGACATTAATTAAAAATAAAAAAATCATACCACTTACAAATAAAGAAGGTGCATTTTTAAACTACATGATTCATAATGAAAACAAAGCAATTTCATATGAAGAACTAAATGAAAACATTTGGAAAGGCACTATGACAAATGATGCATTAAGATCAGTAGTTAAAGAACTTAGAAAAAAAACTTACAAAGAATTAATTAAAAATATTTCAGGAATTGGATACCGGATTAATTTAGTATAGTAAATTTTGAAATTTACTTCATAGTTATATTAATAGTTATATTTAATTATAATATTAATATGACTCTTCTAACACATTTATAAACTCCTAAAAATGTATAGCATTAACGTAGCAATATTAGTTTTACTTATTATTTTTTGTTATTTATTCAAACTAAACTCTAAAACAATAAAATTATTACTTTTCTTATAGCTACCACAATATGGTACATTTACCTATTATGAATTATAATTCATGTATGTATTTATAGTCTTTGTGGCTGCTACACTTCTATTATAAATGCAAAGGAAGGAAAACAGGAAAATGAAAAATTTATCTATCAAAGTTAAATTACTTTTTTTAGTAATTATAACTATATCACTAATTTCTATAATCTTAATTGTTGATTCAATTAGTTCAATCAATAAGATAACTAACAACAATATCAAAAACTATAGAATTGAAGCTTATAAGCTAAAAGAAATTGAGTTAAAAAACTATACTCAATTAGCGTATAAAGTGATTGAATCTTTTTATAAAGAATCAAATGATGTAAATACAAAACAAATGAAAAGTGCTGCAATAAAAGCAGTAATGCAAATGAGATATGGGAAAGATGGATATTTCTGGATAAATGATTCAAATCATGTGGTTGTTGCTCATGCTGCAAAACCTACACTAGCAGGAAAAAGTTTAGAAAACTTACAAGATAAAAAAGGTACCTATGTTTACAAAGAAATTGTAAAAACTGCAAATGCTGACATGGAAGGTGGTTTGGTTAAATATTACTGGTCGAAACCAGGAGAAAAATTACCACAACCTAAATTTTCTTATGTAAAAAACTTTAAAGAATGGGACTTTATAGTTGGTACTGGTGATTATGTTGACAATGTAGAAAAAAAAGTGTCAGCAATGATGAAAAAAGCAGATGAAGATATAAACAATGCGATTTTTAATATCACAGCAATTACTTTAGCGGTTGCTATTATAATCGCTATTGCCTTTGTTTTCATCTCAAATAGAATTATAGTTACTCCATTAAATCAATTTCAAGAAGGATTACTTGAATTCTTTAAATTCTTAAATAAAGAAATAGAAGATACTAGAAAAATAGAAATTCTTGCAAATGATGAGATTGGTCAAATGTCAAAAGTTGTAAATGATAATATTGAAAAAACAAAATCTTTAATTGCTCAAGATAATGAACTAATTCAAGATGTTAAAAATATTGTTAATAATGTAAGTCAAGGTTTATTAGATAAAAAAGTTCAAAAAAACACTAATAATGAAGCCTTAAATGAGCTAAAAGATTTACTAAACTCAATGCTTGTTAATCTTCAAAAATATGTAGGGATAAATATTAATCACTTAAGTGATGTTTTAGATGCATATGCAAACAGAGATTTTACAAAACAACTTAAAGATTCAGATAATGGAAAAATCGGGAAAGAGATTGCTAGTTTAAATAGTATTATTACTCAAATGTTAAATGATAATAACACTGATGGTAAGATTCTACAAAATAGTTCAACAGAATTATCATCAAATGTAAATATTCTTTCTTTAAATGCAACAAATCAAGCCGCATCTTTAGAAGAAACAGCCGCATCAATTGAAGAGATTACTGGAAATATTAAACAGACAAACGAAAAAGCACAAACAATGCTAAAAATCTCTTCAGAAACAAAAGAAGCCTCGTATAATGGGAAAGTATTAGCTACAGATACTGTAAAAGCTATGGAAGATATAAATGATAATGTTATTGCAATCACAGAAGCTATTTCTGTAATTGATCAAATTGCATTTCAAACAAACATTCTTTCATTAAATGCTGCTGTTGAAGCTGCAACTGCAGGGGAAGCAGGAAAAGGTTTTGCAGTAGTTGCTGCTGAAGTTCGAAATCTTGCAAGTAGAAGTGCCGAAGCTGCTAAAGAGATTAAGGATTTAGTTGAAAGCGCAACACTAAAAGCTACAAATGGTAAACAAATTAGTTCCTCTATGATTGAAGGCTTTAATAGTTTAGAGCAAAAGATTTTAGAAACTAATCATTTAATTGATGATGTAACAACAGCTGCAAAAGAGCAAACTCAAGGGATGGCTCAAATTTCAGATGCTGTAAATCAATTAGATAAATTTACTCAAGAAAATGCTCAAATAGCAGATAAAACAAATAACATTGCTTTAAAAACGGATGAGATTGCAAGTGATGTTGTAAAAAATGTTCAACAATATAACTTCGTAGAAAAATAAACTTATTATCCATAAAAGAGAAATCTTTTATGGATATAACTATCATTTCTTAAATATTTAATAACTAATTTAAGCTAATTATTGTAAAACAATATTATTAAAAAATTGAAAGATTATTATGGAAGAAAAAATATCCCTAAAATATATACTAAAACTTTTACTAAAAAATAAAAAGTATTTAATCCTTGGACAGATAGTTACAATCATAGCTATTTTAATAAGTATACCAATTCCTCTTATGCTTCCAGTACTTGTAGATGAAGTATTATTAGAAAAACCTGCTGGTTTTGTAGAAACTATTTCATCAATATTTGGAAGTGGCGATGGATTCTATTATATTGCTATAGTTACTGTTGCCGTAATACTTTTAAGATTGATACATTTTGTATTTACAGTTATTATCACTAAGATATTTACTAAGATTTCTAAATATGTAACTTATGAAATTAGAGTAAAACTACTAAAACATTTAGAGCTTGTAAATATGAATGAGTACGAAAGTCTAGGTTCAGGAGCTATTACTTCAAATCTTATCACAGATGTTAATACTTTAGATAATTTTATTATCTCAATTGCTAGTAAATTTATAGCTTCTATATTAACTCTACTTGCTGTTGCTATTGTAATTATAGCAATTGATCCAATTTTAGGTCTTATGATTTTATGTATTCAGCCAATTATTATGCTTTTATCAAAGAAGATTTCTAAAAAAACTGGCCATCTAAAAAAAGAAGAAAATCAAGCTGTTGAGAAATTTCAAGATAATGTAGGTGAAACTCTAGAGCTATTTGGACAAATCAAAGCAAGTAATAAAGAAAACTACTTTTTCAATGAAGCTGTAGATAAAGCCTCAAATATAAGAAAAAAATCAAATGAGTTTAACTACAAAAGCGTAGCTTATGAGAGATTTTCATTTACTATATTTCTAATAGCCTTTGAGATTTTTAGAGCAACAGGACTTGTACTTGTTGCTTATTCAGACCTTTCAATTGGTATGATGTTTGCTATGTTTGGATATATCTGGTTTATTATGACTCCAGTACAAGATATTTTAACTATTCAATATTCATATGCAAGTGCAAATGCAGCAATAAATAGAATAAATAAGATTCTAGATTTAAGTTTAGAAAAAAATGGAGATAAAAAACTTTGTGATAATACAAAAGAAGTAGATATTTTAGTAAAAGATTTAAATTTCTCATACAATGAAGAAAAAACTATTCTTGAAAATATAAACTTTGAAATAAAAGCAAAACAAAAAGTAGCTCTAATAGGTGCTAGTGGAAGTGGTAAAACTACACTTGCACAAGTGATTTCAGGATTTTATTCTAAAAATAGTGGACAAATACACTATAACAATCTAAATATTGATGAACTAAATCGTCAAAGTCTAAGAGAAAATATATTTTTAGTTCTGCAAATGCCAATACTATTTAATAATACTTTACGATTTAATATTACTATGGGAAATGAAAATATAAGTGATGAACAAATATACAAAGCCCTAAGAATTGCCCAACTTCATGATACAGTAACAAAAATGCAAGATGGCCTTGATACAATAGTAGGACGCCATGGAGTAAGATTAAGTGGTGGACAAAGACAAAGACTTTCAATTGCAAGAATGGTTATAGCAAATCCTGCTGTAGTAATCTTCGATGAGTCAACTTCTGCTTTAGATGTTCATACAGAAGCTAAACTATTTACAAGTTTAACTCCAATCTTGGAAAATAAGACAGTTATTACAATAGCACATAGATTAAGTACTGTTAAAAATGCAGATATTATTTATGTATTAGATGAAGGTAAAATTGTTCAAAGTGGAAGTCATGAAGAACTTGAAGATGAAGAAGGTCATTACTTAGAGTTTGTAAAGAATCAACTGATATAATATAATAAAAATAATTAGGAATAAAACTTGGAATCTATAAACTTAAGAAACTACTTTTTTTACTTAGCAAGCTCAGTTATTATAATAGCTGGAATAAAAGTTGCTAGTGAAATTATAGTAATACTATTTCTATCTATTTTTATATCATCTATTTTCTCAGCATTTATAACATATCTAGAGAAAAGAAAGATTCCAAAGCTTTTATCATATATGTTTGCTATTTCAACTTTTGTGATGTTTACACTTCTTTTATCATATATAATAAATATTTCATTAAAAGACTTTATAAACAATCTTCCTTTTTATGAACAAAAACTTCAAGAGCTTATAGTAAATGGAATAAATTTTGTGGAAGAGTATGGATATAAAGTTGATAAAACACAAATACTAGAGGCTTTAAATATAAGTTCATTTTTTAGTTTTACTACTAATTTATTAGGAAGTATAGGTACGTTTTTATCAAAGTTTCTACTTATAATTATTGGGGTTTCATTTATTTTAGCAGAGGCTAAATCTTTTGAAGCAAAACTAAAAATTATCTTTAAAAACAATACTACAAAATTAGCACATTTTAATCTTTTCTCTCACAATATTCAAAAATACTTTTTAGTTAAATCAGGTACAAGTTTTTTAACAGGATTTATTATAACTGTTGTACTTTTATATTTTGAAGTAGATTATCCAATTTTGTGGGGAGTTTTAGCTATGCTATTTAACTTTGTACCAGTAGTTGGATCTATTATCGCTTCAATTCCTGCAATACTTTTAGCCCTATTTAGTGGAGATATAAATACAACTATTTGGATTGTAGTTTTATATATGGTTGTGAATATTTCTATTAGTAATATTTTGGAGCCAAAATTTATGGGAAAAGAGCTTGGTCTTTCACCTTTAGTTATCTTCTTCTCACTTATATTTTGGGGTTGGATTCTAGGAATTGTTGGTATGTTCTTAGCAGTACCAATTACAATGACTTTAAAAATAGCCTTTAACTCAAATAGCAATACAAAATGGCTAGCAATTTTAATGTCAGATTTGGCAAATAGAAAGAAAGTTAATTAGATTTATCTTCTTCTTTCTTTTTCTTTTTAGGCTTTTCTAGATTTTCAGTATATTTTTTCTCAGCAAATACTTTTATAATAATCAGTAAAACTATCACAGGAATAGCATACCATTCATTTAAAAGTCCATCTGAAGTAAGCTGTTCGAAATCAAACAAGTTTTTCCTTTAATATAGTTAGGTTTTAATAAATTGGATTATATCAAGTGTGTGGTGAGATATAAATAAATTAATAAAAGAGACACATCTATATAACAGCTGTTCTTTATTCTAACACTTATTTATTAATAAGTGTATCTTTGAGTTTATCCTAAAAAGATATAATACATAAATTTATTAAATAAATAGGAGTACCATTGAGATTAAAACACGATTTTGAGGGAGATAACCTTCAACGTAAAGAAACAGCTGTAAACTATGTTAACTTCATAAATAAACTTCAAGGTAATCACACTATTGCACTAGATGCACCTTGGGGAAGTGGAAAGACTAAGTTCATTGACTTTATGAGTGAAAAACTTGATAGAGATGAAGACATCTATATCACATATAATGCATGGGATAATGACTACACAGATGAGCCTTTTTTATCTCTTATGGGTGAAATATTTTCTTCTTTTGAAGATAAAGAATATATAGGAAAAGATGAGCTTAAAAATATAAAAAGTAAAGCTATAGCAATATCTAAAGCATTTGGGAAAGGTATAACAAAAGGCTTACTTAAAAATATCATAGGAAGTGATGCGGTAAAAGATATGTCAGATAGCATTGAGTCTTTAGCAGAAGGTGCAATAAGTGAAACATCCCAACTTCTAATTGATAGTACATTTAAAAATATGAGTCAAACAAAAAAGACAAGAGAACAGTTCACAAGCGAACTAAAAAAAACTACAAGAAAAATACTAGAAGAGAAAAACAAAGATAAACTAATCATCATAATAGATGAACTAGATAGATGTAAACCAACCTTTGTAATAGAACTACTAGAAAATATCAAACATCTTTTCACTATAGACGAAATCATATTTTTTATTGCTGTAGACAGAACACAACTGGCAGAATCTATTAAAGCGGTATATGGTTCAGGATTTGATGCAAGTACTTATCTCGATAGATTTTTTGATATGGAGCTACATTTACCGAAAAATGAAATTGCTGACTATTTCAATAGAATAATAAAAGAATCTTTAAATGAAGATGTTTTCAAGGATGGGAACTTTGAAGAACTTATGCCTCAAGCAATTAACTCTTTAAATTTAACACTTAGAGATTTCCAACGTATAATTACTGAAACTTTATTATTAAGAGAATTAAATAAAGAAAAATTATTCTATGAATTTGTTTGTATTGTATTATTGATGATTAAGTATAAACGATTGGATATATACACTGAGCTTAAAAGCAATATAACTAGTAGTATTACAAATGTAATGAATAATCAAGATATTTCAAGAACACAAGCACTATACCATTTTTGGAGTACTCATATAGTGAATACTTTAGCGCTAAATAAATTTAATCCAAAAAAAGGAACCCATATGCCAAATGAAACTATTAATATTATAAAGTTAATAGAAACAACCCTATAACAACATCACAACTACTACGGGTTAAACCCATGGTAGTTGAACAATCAAAATAATATAATAGATACATTTTAGTAAATATAATAACATTATTGCGAATCTCAAAGGCATGGACTATTAGCAATTTATATTTAGCAGAAGTGATATTATTCTAATGAAAAGAATAGTTTCTGGAACTATGCCATTTTTTTAGAAAAAGAGTTTTATAGATACTTATAGTTAATTGTAAATATATAAGGTAAACCAATAAGCCGAGTTCTGTTATTGTGACAATAATTTATCTAGCTACTAAATTACTTTAGTAGTCCTGCAAAGACCAAAAAATGTGAAGTTTAATACCAGGTCTTCTTGCTGCGGGTTGGGTTTACATAGCTCTTAAGATTACTCAAAAGACTGGTGAGCTCTTACCTCACCGTTTCACCATCACCAGTAAACTGGCTGTATACTTTCTGTTGCACTATCCCTTAGGTTACCCTAGCCATTCTCTAAATGGAACCCTACTTCACTGCAGCCCGGACTTTCCTCTTGAACAAGTGTTCAAGCTATCATCTGGCTTACCTTGGCGCGTATTGTATTTAAAGTTTTATATGATTTAGCTAAATTAAAAGGGATTTTATAAGTATTTGTAAAAAGATGATTTATTAGAAAATAAAAATTTATTTTCTAATAATATCGTAGTAATCAGGTGCTTGAAACTTAAAAATTGATTCATCTATAGTTTCATTTTCTAAAGAGTTTGAAAAAGTAATAGTTACATTGTTTTCAAGTTTGTCCTTGTATTTAATACTTTCTATCTTTTTAGAAGTTTTTGAAGTCTCTATTAAATAATCAACTTCATCAATTGTAGCAACATATGTATTTTCATTTAATTTTTTTGCAGTTTGTAAAAGCTTGATAATATTTATCTCACTTTGAAGTTGCGTATAAATTGCTTGTTCTAACTCAGGTTCATCAATAATTGCAAAGTCATTTAGGATATATACATTTTTTTCAATTGGAGTTTTATACTTCCAAAGAATTTTTCCAGTATTTTTAATAAAAACCTTACCTTTATATTCTATTGTCTTTCCAGATGTTGATTTAATACTTTGAGTAAAATTTCCCTGAAAAGTATCTAAATCTTTTATATTAGTCTGCGCATTTGAAAAAGTAATCATTAATACCAAACTAATTAGTAATTTATAAAACATATTTTAACCTTTATTTCAATATAATCTTAGGGATTATAACAAAAAGGAATTAATTTTATGTTTAATGTTTTTTCAATGGTTTTTGGAACTCGAAATGATAGAGAAGTAAAACAATACAGAAAAAGAGCTCATGCGATTAATGCTTTAGAACCTAAGTATGAAGCAATGAGTGATGAAGAACTTCAAGATTCTTTCAACGAGCTAAAAAATCAAGTTCAAAAAGAAGAAAAAACTCTTGACCAAGTGTTAGATGATTCATTTGCAATGACAAGAGAAGCAAGTAAAAGAACACTAAATATGAGGCCTTATGATGTACAGCTAGTTGGTGCTATGGTACTTCATGAAGGAAGAATTGCAGAGATGAAAACAGGTGAAGGTAAAACACTTGTAGGATCTTTGGCAGTTTCATTAAATGCTCTTACAGGAAAAGGTGTTCACGTAGTAACTGTGAATGACTACCTTGCATCAAGAGATGCAAGCGAATTAGAGCCATTATATAACTTCTTAGGTTTTAGCGTAGGTGCTATTACTGGAGATATTAGAGATGATGGTGAAAGAAAAGAACAATATTCAGCTGATATTACTTATGGTACAAACAATGAGTTTGGTTTTGATTATCTAAGAGATAACATGAACTATGATGTTGAAGAAAAAGTACAAAGAGACCACAGTTTCGTAATCGTAGATGAAGTGGATTCAATTTTAATTGATGAAGCAAGAACTCCTCTTATTATTTCAGGACCTACAAACAATAAAAACGTAAACTATGCAAAAGCAAATGAAATTGCAATGAAACTTGAAAAAGGTACATTAACTGAACCTAAAGATCCAAGTGAAAAAGCAATTACTACTGGGGACTTTACAGTTGATGAAAAAAATAGAGCAGTTTTATTAACAGAAGAAGGTATTGAAAATGCTGAAAAGTTTTTTGATGTAGATAACTTATATTCTTTAGAAAATGCCCTACTTTCACACAATCTTGACCAAGCTTTAAAAGCAAATTATATCTTCGAAAAAGATGTTGATTACGTAGTAAACAACAATGAAGTTGTAATTGTAGATGAGTTTACAGGAAGACTAAGTGAAGGAAGAAGATTCTCTGAAGGTTTACACCAAGCTTTAGAAGCTAAAGAAAATGTTGCAATTCAAGAAGAATCTCAAACATTAGCTGATATTACATTCCAAAACTACTTTAGAATGTATGATAAATTAGCTGGTATGACAGGTACTGCACAAACAGAAGCAACTGAGTTTGCAGAAATTTATAACTTAGATGTTGTATCTATTCCTACAAATGTTCCAGTTAAAAGATTAGATAAAAATGATTTAATTTACAAAAGTGAAGCTGAAAAGTTTGAAGCTGTTTGTAATAAAATTAAAGAATTAAATGAAAAAGGTCAACCAGTATTAGTTGGTACTGCTTCAATTGAAAAATCAGAAACATTACATAAAATCCTTAAAGATAAAAAAATACCTCATACAGTGTTAAATGCAAAACAACATGAAAAAGAAGGTAAGATTATTGAAGATGCAGGTCAAAAAGGTGCAGTAACAATTGCAACTAATATGGCTGGTCGTGGTGTTGATATTAAACTTTCACAAGATATTTTAGATCTTGGTGGATTAGTTATTATTGGTACTGAAAGACATGAATCTAGAAGAATTGATAACCAATTAAGAGGTAGAGCTGGACGTCAAGGTGACGCTGGAGAATCTCAATTTTACTTATCATTAGAAGATAACTTATTAAGAATCTTTGGAAGTGATAAAATCAAAGGTATCATGGAAAGACTTGGTATTGAAGAAGGTGAACACATTGAATCAAAGATGGTTACAAGAGCCGTTGAAAATGCACAGAAAAAAGTTGAATCTATGCACTTTGAGTCAAGAAAACACTTACTTGAATATGATGATGTTGCAAACCAACAAAGAAAAGTAATCTATGCATTTAGAAATGACTTATTAAGACCTGATTATGATATTACTTCTAAGCTAGATGAAAACAGAGGGGAATATGCAGAAAATATTTTAGCAAATGCTGAGATCATTGATGGTATGCCTGCTGAAGATTATAACTATGACTTTATTATTACTAAATTCAAAGAAGAATTACATTTAGTTATTACTAAAGAAAATATTGAATCTGAATCTTATGAAGCATTAGTTGAAAAACTAATTTCTATTATAAAAGATGTATATGAAAAGAAAATGGAAGTTGCAGCTCCTGATCAAAAATCTGAAATTGAGAGAATTTTATATTTACAAATTTTAGATAATGCATGGAGAGAACATTTATATTCAATGGATACATTAAAAACAGGTATTGGGCTACGAGGTTATAACCAAAAAGATCCATTAGTTGAGTATAAAAAAGAATCATATAATATGTTTATTGAATTAATTTCTAATATTAAAAATGAAATTATCAAAATTCTGTTTACTGTACAACTTCAAAATAATGAAGATGCACAAAAAGAACAAGAAGCATTAGAAAAAATGAAAGAACAAATGGAAGAAGCAACAGAAGGTGCAACTACAAATGTAGCACAAGCAGAAGTTGCAGCAAGTGAGAAGAAGATTGCAAGAAATGATTCTTGTCCTTGTGGTTCTGGAAAAAAATATAAACAATGTTGTGGAAAAAGCGGACCTAAAAGAGGTTTAGCAGCAGGTAACTAATTTGAATAAACAATTAGTTAACTTCATTGTAAAAAAATATCTACGATTCGATAAAAAGAATCCTTTTATATCTATAAGTGCTATTTTAGCATTTGTAGGTGTAGCTATTGGTGTTATGGTTTTAATACTTTCTATGGCAATTATGAATGGAACAGCAAAAGAGTTTGAAAAAAAACTTTTTACTATGAACTATCCTTTAACAGTTTATGCCAAATTCAAAAATTCTCTTGATAAATCTACATTAACTATGCTTCAAGAAAAACACCCAGATTTAAAGTTTTCACCTTATATTTCAACACAAGCTATTATTCAAAATGGTGATACTATGAGTGGTGGTATGATTTTTGGGGTAATGCCACAAAAAGAAGCTGCTATAAATGATATTTATAAAGAAGCTTTAGGGGATTTAAAACCTAGTAAGTATGATATTATCACAGGTGCTGGGATTTCAGATAAACTATTTTTAAACTCTGGTGTAAAAGCTACATTATACTTTACAGAACTAAATCCTACTGGATTTTCAACACTTCCTAAAATGAAGAGATTTACTTATCAAACTTCATTTACATCAGGATTAAATGCTTATGATAAAGCATATATGTATACTTCAATAGAAGCTTTACAAACTATTTTGAAAAAAGACAAAAATACTTATGATGGTATTCATATTTTTTCAGAAGATGCATTTACTGATATTGAAAAAATCAAAGTTGATTTAGAAGGTACTGGTGCTGGTGTTATTGGATGGTGGCAACAAAATGGAAACTTCTTTGCCGCTATGAAAATGGAAAAAACAGCTTTATTTATAGTTTTAATGCTAATTATTCTTGTGGCTTCTTTAAACATCATATCTTCTCTTTTAATGACTGTTATGAGTAGAAGAAAAGAGATTGCCCTACTTTTATCTATGGGTGCTAGTGTTAAAGAAATCAAATCAATATTCCTAAGACTTGGAACTATTATTGGATTCTCAGGAATTGTATTAGGAATTGCATTAGGTTTTGTAGGACTTTGGATTTTATCTACATTTGATATTGTTTCATTACCTGCTGATGTTTATGGTACTGCAAAGCTACCACTTGACTTAGCAATGTTTGACTTTGTATCTATCTTAATAGGTTCAATTTTAATCGTATTATTATCATCATACTATCCAGCTTCAAGAGCTACAAAAATCGATGTTATCGATGTATTAAGAAATGAATAATTTCATTTCTTAATTACATTTAATCTATTCTTCTATTTATTTTTTTACTACTTCTTTTTATCTTTACCTTTTATAAAGTTCAATAACTCCACAGGTGATGTAAGAATTCTCTTTGCAATATTTAAAGGAACTGAGAAGGCGTCCTTTGTAAGGTTTGTAGATATTTTTGGGTTTTCTAAAGGTCCAAATACATTTATCTTCGTTTCAACTCTTTTATTTTTTCCTAATAAAACATAATTTACTACAGGAATTGAACTTACTATTTTAGAATAGTTCTTAAAGAAAATTAGTTTTATCTTTGAATTTAAAGTCATATCATCTAAGTTTATAAGACCACTACCATCAAAATCAATTCCATTTCCAACAGTTACTACTTTATTTATAGCTAAAGTCTTTTTATTCTTATTATATAAAAACTCAGCAACACCTGTAGTTGCCTTATATCCTGTTAAATTAAAGCCACCATTTGCTGCTGCGCCAACAACAGAAGGAATAGCTAAAAATGGATTGATAAGTGCAGGTGAACTATGAATGAATAATAGTATATTATTTAAAATAGCTAGGTTCTCAATCTTTACATCTGTTAAAATCAACTTACCTTTTAACTTAGATTTTACTCCATTTGCTAAAAGCATAAGCTTTCCACCTTTGATAATTTTTTTATCAAAAATAGTATTTATAAACTCGTCACTAATATCATTTGCATAAACATCTACCATTCCATCTGATGATTCTTTGTAAGTCATAGCTGTTTTTTTATGTTTTAAATTAAAATAAACCATATCTTTTCTAACTCTTAAATCATAGTTATCAGCTAAAAACTTAAACTTCTCATTTACATAAATATTTGAATTCTTTGCTTTTATATTAAATTCACTTATTTCATCTTCATTTTCCATAGCATCAGTTTCAACATAAACATCATAACCATCTAAAAATACATTTAATTTGTCATTTTTTATTTTTAGCACAAGTTTTTTATCTTTTGTTTTTAAATCAGTTAACTTAGAAGTTACACTTCCGTAAACGTCAAGTTTTTTTATTTCTCTTCCATTTTTCTTTATTGGAAGATTATTGATATTTACAACTTGTGCATCAAAATCAACTCTTTTTGAAGAAACTGTTGCTAAACCTTTTGTAAGGTGATAAGTATCATTATTGAGTTTTAGGGATACATTATTAACCTTTAAATCAAACTTTGGAATATTTTCTTGATTTTGTTTATTTTTTGTATCAATATGTATAGCTAAATTTTTTAATACTAAAGATAATTTATCATTTCTTATTTGTGCAAAAACATTTCCATCTGATGAATTTACTCTTGTTAAATTATTTAAAATAGAACCTTTTATATTTAAAGAATCTACTTTTTTACCTTTTTTATATATAGGATAATCTAAACCATATACAAAACCTTCAAATGAAATATCATTTTCATCTTTAATATTAAGGTATATATTACCACCTCTTACACTTAGCTCTTGTAAAAGTTTTGAACTATCATATATTTTATCAAGCTCTTTTATACTTACATATATTCTATCTTTTATAGTGATATTCGTATTTATTGCATCTAATTGTATTTTAACATCATCTTTAAAAGAAAAACTCAAAGGTGTTTTTTTGTTTTTGATATTAATGATTTCATCATCTTTATTAGCAATATAAAAAGACTTAATAAGTGCATTTCCTTTGGCACTTAAAGTTTGAGTATTAATATCTAAATCAAGATTTGCTTTAATCATATCTTTGTGAACAAAATCAGCTTTTCTAATTTCTACTTTTGTACCTTTTAAATATACATTTGCACTTTTAGTATAAAAATTAAATCCATTTAGATCAATATTTGCTTTTTTAACTATAAATTTACCATTTGTACTCATTCCACGATTTAGTGAATATGGTATTTTTAAAGTTAAACTTGCATTTGTATTTCCTGTTTTTTGAACTAAGGGAAGTTTTATATCATAGGCTTTTAATATTCCTAAAATATCTTTATCAAGTTTTGTATTAGCTTTTATATTAACAACTACTTGACCTTTTTTCTCACTTGTTAAATGTTCAATATAAACACTACTGCCTTTTAAACTCTTCTTTGCATACTTTGGTTCTACTAGTTTAAAAGAAAGTTTATCTTTTTCATATTCTAACTCAGTTCTTTTTGTATTTACTGTTTTTAAATCTTTATGAAATCTAATTTTAGCTTTATCAATTACAGCTTTCCCTCTTAAAGAGTTTTCTAATAATCTATTATTTTCTAAATCAAACTTTCCATAAAATTCTTTTAATTGTATATTACCTTCAACATTATCATACATCCAAGATTCTGCTTCTTTTGGAAGCCTTGTAAACTTTTTAATAAACTTTAAACTCTTAAAACTATTTGAATTTAAATAAAACTGAGCTAGTTTATCATTCATTTCTAGATTAATTTGCCCTTCTATATCTTTATAAAAGTATTTCCCGAAAATATTTAATTGTTCTTTAAAATAATCTAATTTTACTTTTCCATCAAAAAGAACTTCCACATCTTTTAAATATAATGAATATAAATCAAAAACAACTTGATTAGATAAAAATTTTACTTTTGAAGAAAGGTTAATAAATTTATTATCTAAATATAGTGCTTCTTCATTTAAAGAAAGTGTAAATTCATTTCCATCAATTTTTAGTCTCTCAACATGTATTCTTTGAAAGATTTTTAATAGGTTTGGTAAGTGATCAATATTTTGTTTTATATCTTCAAATGAGTTTTTTACTTTTGATTTTTTTGACTTATATTCAATATTCTCGATATCTACAATAAGTTTTTTATCCAATTTTATATAGAATTGCGAAACAAAAATATTTCCAAAAGAGAAAGAGTCTATTTTAATGCCAGAAAATAACAGTGAAAACAGTGAAATTATCGTCAAAAAAAGAAAAACTAATAAAAATTTAGTTATCTTTAACATTATTGAATTATTCCTTATAGCTAGTATTGTTGTACTATTTTATGTAACAATACCTTTGAATTCTACAAAAGTTTTATATATCCCAAAAGGTAGTACTAATAATATTATATCATATCTAAATAAATCTGGATTTGAATTAAATATAATTGATAAAGTTATGTTAAGAGGTTTAGGTTATATTCAAAGTGGTTGGATAAATATAGATCAAAATCATTTAACAAAAATGGACTTTTTATATAAACTTACAACATCTAAAGCCGCACTAAAAAATATCAC
>Ga0193952_1000091_pt1 | contig 38905 bp, 47 predicted proteins | sample BB_3_MG_FD_140368 | JGI IMG/M metagenome (GOLD analysis project Ga0193952, IMG submission 140368) | Microbial mat bacterial communities from the Broadkill River, Lewes, Delaware, United States - BB_3_MG | ecosystem: Environmental > Aquatic > Freshwater > River > Microbial mats | place: USA... | reverse complement strand
CCCTGATATAACTTTATTTGTAAATGGTATTCCTTTAGTGGTAATAGAGTGTAAAGCACCAGATATAACAGATCCAATACATGAAGGTGTTAATCAACTAAAAAGATATATGAATACAAGAGGTACTCAACAAAGTGAAGGTGCTTCAAAACTATTTAACACAAATGTATTTGTTGTAGTTAGTTGTAGAACACAAGCTAAAAGTGGAACAATTAGCTCTAATTTGGAACATTATCTTAGTTGGAAAGATCCTTATCCAAAAAGTTTAGATGAGTTTGGAAAAGATGAACAAGATATTTTAGTAGCAGGTATGCTTGATAAACAAAATTTACTTGAGATTATGAGAAATTTTACTATCGTTATGGGTAGTGGTAGAAAAAGGGTAAAAGTAGTCTGTAGATATCAACAATATAGAGCAGTTAAAAAGACCATAAAAAGAATACTTGAATCAGAAACTTTAGAAGATAGAAATGGAGTGATTTGGCATACACAAGGAAGTGGAAAATCTCTTACTATGGTATTTTTAGTTAGATATTCTAGAACTATAAAAGAACTACAAGATTATAAGATTTTATTTATAGTTGATAGAAGTGATTTACAAGAGCAATTGGAAGAAACTGCAACTTTAATTGGTGAAGAAATACTTGTAGCATCAAATGGAAGTGATTTAAAGAAAAAACTATCCAATGACATTAGTAATATCAATATGACCATGATGCAAAAGTTTTCTGAAGGTGAATTTGAAAAAGCTAGTGATGGTATTGATACATCTAAAGTAATTGTACTTATTGATGAAGCTCATAGAACACAATACTCAAAATTTGGGTCAGCACTTAGACTAGCACTTCCTGATGCAGTTAAAATTGCTTTTACTGGTACACCTGTATCTAAAACTGTAGGTTCTTTTGGAAGTTATATTGATACTTATAAAATAAAAGAAGCAGTAGAAGATGGTGCAACAGTTCCAATTATATATGAAGGAATGACTTCAAAAGATACTATAAAAAATAGAGGTGAATTTGATGGTAAGTTTGAAGATTTATTTGCAGATTTAACAAAAGAACAAATAGAGTTAATAAAAAAGAAATACGGAACAAAAGGGGATATTCTAGAAGCTCCTAAAAGAATAGAAGTCATTGCTAAAAATATGGTTGAACACTATATCCAAAATATTTTACCAAATGGGTATAAAGCACAAGTAGTTAGTTCTTCGAGAAAAGCTGCAATAGTTTATAATGAAGCTTTAAAAAAAGCTTTAAAAGAATATTATGAAGAGTTAGAAGATAGTAATCCATATAAAAAATTAATAGGTAGATTAGATTCTACAGTTGTAATTTCTTCAAAACACAATGATAATGCTGATGAATTTCCAAAAGAATTTAGTACAAAATCTCATAAAGATAACTCAGTAGCGAGCTTTAAAAAGCCTTTATTTACTACTTCTCCTTTAGAGTCTTCAACTGAAGATATATTTGATCCTTTAAAAACATCACAATTAGCCTTTTTAGTAGTAAGTGATATGTTATTGACAGGTTTTGATGCACCAATTGAGCAAGTAATGTATTTAGATAAAAAGTTAACTGCTCATAATTTGCTTCAAGCAATAGCTAGGGTAAATAGAACATATGAAGGTAAAACTAGAGGATTGATTGTAGATTATTATGGAGTAGGGGCTCATTTAAAAGAAGCACTTGCTAATTATGAAGATGCAGATGTAGAAGATGTTATGCAAGACTTTTCAAGTGAACTATCTCAGCTAGAACTTGCTCATAGAAAAGCAATACAGTTTTTTAGTGAAAATAAAATAGAAGAGATAAGTGAACAAACTATTGAAGATGCAGTTATATTATTAGCTGATGAAAAACTAAGAGCAGAGTTTAAAGTCTTATATAAAACATTTACAAAACTAATAGATTTTATTCTTCCTCATCCAATAAAAAGATATTTTTTAGATGATGCTAAAGTATTGGGACTTATTAAAAATGAGGCACACAGAAGATATCGAGATGAAGAATTGTACATTGAAGGTATTGGAGAAAAGGTTAAAAAACTTATAAATGAACATTTAGAAAGTGAAGGGATTGAAACAAAAGTTAGACCTATTTCAATATTTGATGAAGAGTTTGAAAAAGCGTTAGATGGTAGACCAAATAAAGCAGTTGCTTCTGAAATGGAACATGCTTTGAGATATACAATTAGAATTAATTTAGAGAAAGATCCAATACATTACAAATCATTAGCTGAGAAGTTAGAAAAGATTATTGCAGAGCATAAAGGTGAATGGGATAAACTAGTTGAAAAATTGTCTAAATTTAAAGAAGATATGAAAGATGGTAGAGAAGTTCTTGCAGTATTTAAAGAAATGAAATGTAATGTTTGTATGGCTTATAATGATATGTTTGAAAGTTTCTATAATGAAGATGAATTAACTGCTGAGATTAAAATTATAATCATAGAATTAGTAATTGAGAGCGTACAAGCTACATCTAGAGAAATTCAAAGAGTTGACTTTTGGGGATCAACAGGAGAAAATGCTAGACACAATTTAGAAAATCAATTAGTAAGAATGATAGCTGCAACTAAGCAAAGTAATTTAATAAAAAATATATCATCAATTAAAGAGCAATTCATGAGTATATCAAAAGAAAACCAAAAGGCTTTAGAGGAGTTAAATCTTGCTAATTGATTATGAACTTGTAAAATCTGATAGAAAAAGTATAACTATTATTGTAGATAGAGATAGTAAAGTAATAGTAAATGCACCAAATCATTTAAATGAAGAAGAAATAGAGAAATATATCTATAAAAAAAGATTATGGATTTGGGAAAAATTGGCAATTAAAAAATCAGCTAATGAAGATATCTTTGAAAAGAAGTTTATATCAGGTGAAAGTTTTAGTTATTTAGGACGAAATTATAGGTTGCAAATTATTGAAGGAAATAATGATTTAAAACTTAAAAGTGGTTGGTTTATATTGGGGAAAAGAAAACAATCTAAAGCAAAAGAAATATTTAAAGATTGGTATTCAGTTCATTTAAAAAATAAAATAGAAGAACGCTTAGAGCTAATTTGTAATGAAAAAAGAATTGAAAAACCAACTTTTAGGATTATGGAATTAGGTTTTAGGTGGGGTTCTTGTACAAAAGAGGGTAGTTTAAATTTTAATTGGAAAATTGCTATGGCTCCACTAAGTATAATAGATTATGTAATATTACATGAAATTGTGCATTTAAAAGAACACACTCATAATGAAAAGTTTTGGAAAGAAATTTTAAAACTTATGCCTAATTATTTAGAAAAAAAAGAGTGGTTGAAAATTAATGGGTATATGTTAGATATATAAAATAAGATTTGAAATTGTTAAACAAATCGAGATTGTTTAGAGTTTTGTGTAAGTAACTGATAGTTCCTAGAATTTTAGCATAGTTAATCTTACTAATTCCAATTTGCGCAAAAAAGTACTCTTTTTGAAACAAGTTTCCCGTTAATGAAACTGCTCCAAAACCTAGACTTTTTTATACAAAAAAGCATTGCCTTAATTTATATTATTCTATCTCATAATTTTTTAATTCTGAGTATGAATTTAGTCGCTACTCCAAAAAACTTATTCATAATTCAGACATATATTTCCATATACTATGGTCTAAATAAGATTCATCAATATTCAATAATTTGGCAGTATCAGATATAATAGCTTGCGTTTCACTATAATTAGTATTTATTATGCCAGCTTTTTCTAAAAAATTAAAGAGATGCCTATCTATTGCACTTGCATTATTATGTCCTGAGAGAATTTTAAAATAATCCGCTGTTTTATCTCCTATCCCGTCTTGTTTCCTAAACTCACTAATATTGTCTTTTGATAGCAACCATTTATTTAAATCTTTTTGAGTCTCAATATTTTTGCTTAGAAAAAATGAAATTAGCCCTGAGATACGTTTTGTTTTTGCACTGTCTTTTTTCCATTTAATTAATTCTGATATTGGTATTTTTTTTGTTAAACTTGCAAAATCTGATGTAGTTATTACAGCTGGGTACTTGTTTAAAAATTCTATTACTCTTGGTTTTACAACAGTTTTATAGTTCATTCCTGCTTGAAGAATACCATCAATAATTGTAGCTCCCATATTATTATAATTAGTATCAAGCTCAGTAACTATTTCAAAACCCTTCAAGTTTTCAATATATTCTTTTAACTTTCTAGCCTTCTCTTGTGTTGTTAAAGAACTAAGATTAACGCCAATATCTTCATTAATAACTTCTAATATTTCCATAGCACCATTTGGCAAGGATTTAATATAACTTTCTAAATCATTAAAATAATTATTATCGAGACTTAATATTATTTTCATACTTACTCCAAAAAAATATTTTTAGTTATTATACCTATAATAGTATAAATGATATGACTAAAACATCTTCGATACTGATCTGTAAACACTACATAGGACAAAAGATAAGTTCCAAAACCTACAGAGACTGTGAAAGAACTAAGGCAAGTGATAACAACAAATTAGCTAAAATATAGATATCATAGATTAACAAAAAGGCCTAAAATGCCGAACTATAAAGAAGGATTAAATCGTAATCAACAACTTTTATTTCCTCCCAGTTTAGATGAATATGTTGACGAAAACAATTCAGTAAGATTATTGATAGCTATGTTGATAGTGTAGATTTAGCTGCCTTGAGAATATTTTCTTGTAAAGGTGGTTCTGACAGTCAACCAGCATTTCATCCAGCACTACTTTTAAAGATTTATCTCTATAGCTACTTAAATAGTATCAGTAGTTCTAGAAAGATTAAACGTAATGTTGAGATGATGGGCTTTGCGAAGGTCTTACTCCAGGATACAAAACTATTGCTAACTTCCGTAAAGATAACCCCTCAGTGTTAAAACAATTATTTCGTGACTTTGTAATGTTATGTCGCTCTGTAGATTTAATTGATGGAGAAGTTGTTGCCATTGATGGTGCCTTTTTAAGTGCTAATGCCTCAAAGAATCAACTTATTTCTGAAAAAATGACCCGTAAGGATATGGAGTCAGTTGATGAAAAGATAACAGAGTATCTAAGTTCATTAGAGTATAGTGATACTTGCGAGAACAAAGAGATAACTCAAATAGTAAGAAAGCAAGATTTAGATCGACTTAAAAAACATAAATTAAAATTGAGTAATAATTTACAGACATTAAAAGAGAATAATGCAACACAATACTGTAAAAGTGATCCAGATGCTAAATTAATGCGTAAACCAGCACATCATCTAATGGCCTATAATACTCAAATTACTGTTGATGGAAAATATAAGTTTATTGTTGCTACTGATATCACTACCAAAGGGACTGATTTAGATCAACTCTATCCTCTAGCAACTCAAGCTAAAGAGGCTACTAAAGAGATAAAAGTTGCAGCTGATGCAGGTTATTATAATCCCAAAGAGATTAAAAAATGTGTTGATGAAGGTATAGATGTTTATGTACCCATCCAAGATAAGCAAAAACAACATAAAGACAAAGGAATGTTTGCTCGTGATGAATTTCTCTACGATGAAGCTAAAGATTGCTATCACTGTCCGAATCATGAAATATTAAAGCGGAGAAAAACTATTTATGAAAAGAATGGTATTAAGCGTTTAATGTACTTCTGTAGCCGCTCTGTGTGTAAAATCTGTCCACTACGTTCAAAATGCCTTCCAGATAAAACACCTGCAAAACGTCTTTGGCGATGGGAACATGAATCACTCATCGAGGCATACCATACAAAGATGCTGACACCCAAAGCTAAAACTATGATCAAACAGCGTGCTGCTTTGGCAGAACACCCTTTTGGTACAATCAAACAAAAGCTTGGTTGGAGCCATTTTCTGATGCTCAGTAAAATAAAGGTTGCTGGAGAGAATGCTTTAATTATGCTCACCTATAATTTTAGAAGATTGTTGAATCTAATTGGAATTACACTATTTCAAAAGCTGATAAAGGCTAGTAAAAGTGGCAATATTGAGGATATAAAACAAGAAATAATGGAGTACATTGTTCTAGCCTTTTTTAAAGCTTTTTTTCGTCAAAAAATGAGTTTATACATCTGAATTTTAAAAAATATTCTTAAGCTCGATTCTTTTTTACTTATATAGGGTTAGTTCTTTCACAGTCTTTGTTGAATTTTGAGCTCACTCTATAATGTAGAGATTCTTGATCTTTTTTAAAAATCATTACTTTAGAATTTAATATTCTATCAGTCCTACTCAAAGTTTTGGATATTTTCTTTTATATTTTTTGCTTCATTATAAAATCGTATCTTAAAATGTATATCTTTTGAGTACCCATAATTATATTTAATACACTACTTCTAATCTACTTCAATTTATTTGTATTAATAAAAGAGTTCTTATCTTTTATTTTTATGTCAATTAAATTATATGTCTCTGGATGAAGAGTAGGTTTAATACTACGAAAATAATCTGATATTGCAATTAAGCTATTATTTCTATGACTATAAAATATCTTTTTCAATTTAATATCATTTTCTCTATCTATTTCTTTTAAAAAATTTAAAATTGCTGCTTCATATTCTTTCCAATATTTATCAGTAGCAAAGAGATGACTTTGAATATATTCATAATTAATATTAACTTCAAACTCTTCTTTGTATTGTATAGGATAAAGCAGTTCAATAATTTTATTATAGTTAACCATAATATTTTTTATTTCAAAATCCGTTTCTAAATATTCATGTAGTTTATCTGTTAATATAAATATTAATATTTTCTCAAAAATAAATAATTCATCCCATATAGTTTTTACACTACATATATTAGAATAACAATAATCAGCAAACTGCTTTAACTTTATATTTTCTTCAATATATTTTATATATTTATCATCTAAATTCATTATTGATTTGTCAGCAATATTATATTTTTTTGATATTTCTTTTAATAAATATTCTATTCTTTTTTTTCTTAATTCATTTTTTGTATGTACTGAAGTCGTTTCACAACTGATTGAATAGTGATTTCTACCATCACATAAAGCTGTTAACTGTTTATCTGTTAAGTTATGATCACGCACCAATATTTTTGGATTATAATCATTAACTATTTCTTTTATTAGTTTATCATTTGAAAAAACAAAAAGAATTGGAGACATTATTAGTAGTAGTATTTTAGTCATTGTTTTTCCTATTAATTTATATTATTTAATAAAGATACTTAAAAATAATGCAAATATACTCTTCTAAAATATTATATTATTAAAAAATTAAACCAATATAAATAATTTTTATTTTACTTTGTAATATCAAAGTTCTTCAAAGACATATAGATTTATTTAAAATTAACGTTTCATAAGTGCTAAAAGATTGAATTTATATATCAATCTTTTCTCTTTTAAGATAGAAAACCATAACTACATAGTAGAACACTATTCAGATGTAGAAATAACTTCTAAGCTTTCTACATTGGAAAATATCTTTAAAAATACCATAAATGATATTGAAATCGCATATGTTCAAGCAGCTTATACAAATGGATAGATTGATTCTAGCGGTCTTTGTTGCCATTCTTTGAGTAATAGTATAACTTTGTCTGTAACAGCACTTATTGTTGCTTTGGAAAACTCAATACCATATAACTCTTGAATATGTTAAGATATTTGAGAGTAGCTATTACCAAGAGCATATAAAAATAAAATCTTTTGCTCGATATTGTCGGATATATGTGTTTGATATTTTTTAACTATTTGAGGTTTATAGGAGCCGTTTCTATCTCTGGGAATATCAAGTTTAAATTTTCCAACACTACTTTTCATAATTTTAGTAGATTTACCATTCTCACGGTTTTTAATTATCTCAGTAGTAAGATGTGATTCAAGTTCTGCTTGTAATACAGCTTCAGTAAGTTGTTTGATAAGAGGAGCTAAAACTCCGTCCTTACTATCTATTTTTGCACCAGCTTTAATTTGTTCAAGTGTATCTATTAAATCAAGTGTTTGATTCATTGTTCAATCCTTTTGAATAAATTCTATCAGACTGACACAAAATTTCTAACACTCCCAACAAATCACTTAAAAAAAGAATTCCTATTTCCCTGTAATTTAAAAACTCTCTCATTTTTAATTTTTTCCCAAGTAGAAGTAGGGTCTTTAATATTCCATTCTTCCATCATCTTACGCTCAGTCTTTGAAAGAGGTATATTATATTTATCACTCATGTATAAATAGATTCTTGCTATATCCCCTTTACTATTATCCTTAACATAGATTTCTTTTGATTTTGAATCTATTTCAAATTCACAATTTCCATAGAGTCTTTTTTTAGCTGTTTTATCAGCAAATTTATAATTGCTTTTATCATTGTTTATCTCTCCAATTGAAGGAACTAAATTATGCATATCAGCTTTCATTTCATTAAATGAAATATCATTCTTACAAGCTTTTCTTCCTCCACTTTTCCAACAAAGCAAATCTCTTGCAAATCGTTCAACTGGCATCACATGGTCCCATTCAACTCTTTTACTTCTTATGTTTTCATCCCAAAAGTTAAAAAAAGAATCATCTTTTGAAGTGAAGTATTTTTTATCTTTTATAATCAGGGTTTTTTCTTTTCCATCAATTTCTTTGAGTTCATAAGGGTTTGAACAGTAAAAGGTATATTGATTATCATAATAAACTTTTTTTAATAGAAGTTTTTTTGATTTAGAAAAACTATTTGAATATAGATTTAAACAAATTAAAATAAAAAGAATAAGAGCTTTTTTCAAAAACTAGTCCTTTTTATTTGAATCATCAACATATCTATCAAGTATGATTTGTGTTCTATCTCTAAATACTCTTTGATTTTCATCTTTATTTTCTTCAAAGTCAAATTCTTCTGAATCAGTATCTTCTTTTAGATTCATATTTTTCATTTTATAGATAATAAAAATAAATGAGAGGATATTTATACTCCATTTTATGAACAATAATCCTATTTGATGACTGTTTGAATAAGTATAAATATTTATAAAATCATCAATAATACTATTTATTAAATATAAAAAAATAAGATAAGCACAAACAAATATAATCTGCTTTTTAAACTTTTTATATAAAAAATAAATAGTTGCACTTCTAAATAAACTAAACATATTTATATCCCTAATAACATGTCTAAACCAATGAAAGCCAGTAATCCTTGAGCTGCTTTTTTTGAATAGTCATTTTTTATATCTTTTGATAAGTCACTAACCATAGCTTCATAATCTTCATCTAAAATCTGCTCTTTTTTTAGACCTTTTTCATCTATTTTTTTATTTACTTCTTCAACAGCTTTTTCTTTAATATGTTCATCATATTTGTTTTCAACTGTATCAAATCCACTTTTAATCGACTCAATTGCATTATTTAATATATCTTCAGGTCTCATTTTTTCTCCAATTAAGATTTTTTATATGGTAGAGTTAGCTCTTTTATTTTTTCATCCAAAGCTAAGAGTTTTTGCTCTTGTTTATATTCATGAATTCCCTGTGCAATTTCATTTGAAATCTCTTTTTTAACTTGCCATGCTACACCTAAAACTGTTGGAGTATTTTTAACTATAAACTTTCCTGTTCCCCATGTAAAGATAGATAAACATTTAAATATAGTCCAAACTTGGCCACTTGTCGATTTTGAAGATTTACCTTCTAAGATTAGTTCTAATTCTTTTGTATCCATGATTTATCCTTTTATAATAATCCACCACTTAAAAATGAAATTGCTAATCCAATTCCAATACCAGCACCAACTTTTTTACCATCGTTTTTTATGATGTCAATTTCTAAGTTTAATAACTCTTCAAATTTTTCATTTGTTAAATCACTTCTATTGATTCCTTGCTCATTTAACTTTTTAATTAAAGAGTTTTCAGCCAATTTTCTTACACCTTGATTTAGTTCTGTTTGTATTGCTTCTAGCATGGATTTTCCTTCTTATTTGTATCTTGTTGTGTTTAAATAAAAAGTAATTGTAATCAAATCCCTAGACACATTATGTCTAGACTATTTATTTCTTTGAAATATAACCATTTCCATCAGGGGATCTTGTTATCATTATTTCTGGATTAGCTTTTGCGTATTCTTGAGCTGTAAAAGCATCTGGAAACCAATTCTCATTCATTAAAGAATTTGTAATTGTTAAATCATTTATTGTTGATTGATAATTCACACTAAGAATAAAATTATCAGAATCTTCATCCATGCTAAATGTAAGTTTTGAGCCAAAGGGAATATTTTCATTTATAATTTCTGTAGCAATTTTAGTTTTGATTTTTTCTCTAAAAATCTTTGCAACACTTCTTGCTCCTAGATTTTCTACTAATAATCTATTTATAATTTGTTCTTTTAAAGAAGAAGATATTTTTATTGATACATTTAATTTTTTTAGGCTATTAGCTAATTCATTTGTATTTTTATCGATAATACTTGAAATCATACTTCTATTTAAAGAATTAAAATTTAATAGGCAATCTAGTCTTCCTTTAAATTCAGGCTTTAAAAATGAGTTCAATTCATTGTCATAATCTTCTTCAACAATAACATTTGGAAAAAATCCCATAGTTCTTCTTAATTGATAATTCGCACCTAAATTTGATGTAAAAATTATTATGCAGCTTTGAAAGAAGATTTCTTCACCTTTTGTACTTGTTAGATGCCCATAATCTAGGATTTGAAGAAAAATATCCATAACATTTTTATGGGCTTTTTCTATTTCATCAAACAATATTACAGATTGTGGATAATCATAAACATAGTTAGTTAGTAATCCACCATCTTCATATCCAACTAATCCAGCATCACCACCAATGAAGTTTTTTATACTATATTTTTCAGAATATTCACTCATATCAAACCTTTTAAAATTCATTTTTAGTTCTTTTGCAAGTTGAATAGCAAGTTCTGTTTTTCCAACACCTGTTGGTCCTATAAATAAAAATGAGCCAATAGGTTTATTCTCATCTCCTAAACCACAAGAGTTTACGTTTAATACATTAGTCAATTCATCTATAATGTGGTCTTGCCCAAATGTTTTAGATTTTAAGTTTTGATTTAAATTGTTTTTTAGTTGAACTTTCATGAATAATCCTTTTTTGAAATATTTCTATTTGTTTACACCTTGATTTAGATTTGTTAGGATTATCTTTATTTGGGTATATAAAAAGAATAATAATTAAAAATATGGACAGATATTGTCTTTTAATATTAATGATTACATCCCTTGCATTGATTAAAACCTATGGAATCTAAAATCGTATCTTCAAAAGAAAGTTCCGCATTATATTTTGATTTGTAAAAGTCAAATATTATAGTTTGAAGCATATTTTTTACAGTATGAAAATCTAATATTGCCTGATGAGATTCTTTATCATTATCATTTTTTAAAATATCTTTTATTTTAAAAGATGATGCATATCTAAAATTGGCAACTTTATTAGCAAAATCACCATCAAGAAAAAATTTAAGTTGTTTATATTTATTTTTTATTTCTGTTTGAAATATTGCTCCAATTTCATTATTCTCAAAATCAGTTAATCCAGAGTTATCTCTTGAAACTTTTTCTAATCCTTCTTTACAGTTGAATTCTATTTTGAATTTCTCATTTATTTCTTCAAATGATAAATTTTTATGAGTATATATCCACTCTTTTACTTTTTGTTCGGTTTTTTCATCTGATAAACAATTCTGTGGTATATGTATATTATTAAAACTTTTATTCATCCATTGGCAACTTGTATTTGAATGGTATGCTGGAGCTTTAACTTGATAAGCATATATTTTATTTTGATTATTTATATAATCTGTAATAATATTTTTATTTCCTTGAATAGTAGTTATTAATGTTCCAAAATCTTTAAGCATCATTTTCATAAAATAAAAATCTTTTAAATCATTATTGTTAAATATTTCATTAAATTGCTCTTTTGATATAAGAGATGACAGTTCACTATCCTCAATAATATTTTCTAACATCTCATCTCTTGTAATAAAAGTTTTTTTAGTTCTTAAACTTTTTGAAATTTGTTTCATACTTGCATTTGTAATATATACTTTTAACATTTTGTGTCCTTTATGTTTTTATTAATGTAAGTATAAAAAGCTCATTTACTTCTTTTTACTTTTAATATATCTTTTAATAGACAATATGTGTTCAAATTATTTTTTATAATTACTGATTTAAGGAAACAAGGATAGTAATGAAAAATAATTTAATATTTAAATATATAAGTTTTGCTACAATAAGAGATAAACTAAATAGGTTATTTATGGCTAAAAACTTAAAATATAAAGCATTTATCAGTTATTCAAGAAGAGATAAAAAAATAGTTGACTGGTTTCACAAAAACTTAGAGTCATATAAAACTCCAAATAATTTATTGGTTCAATATAGTTCTATTCCTAAAAAAGTTGGAAAAGTTTTTAAAGATATTGATGATCTTTCAAGCCATCACAGTCTTGATGGTGCATTAAAAGAAGCCCTTGAGCAATCTGAATATCTTATTGTATTTTGTTCTATAAACTCTGCAAATTCAAAGTTTGTAAGTGAAGAGATTAAATACTTTAGAGAAATTCATGGTGAAGAAAATATTATTCCTATTATTATAAACGGTGAACCAAATGCTACAAGCAATCTAAACTTTTCAAATGAAGATGAATGCTTCCCTTTGGCTTTAAGGGTAGATGAAAATAACTCACTTTTAAATCCACTTGCCATAGATATACGAAAAACAAAAGATTCAAGAAAAAAAGCTCTTATAAAAATTGTATCAACTATGTTTGGTATTTGGTTTGATGATATTTGGGAGAGAGAAAAAAGAAGAACCTTTATAAATAATACTTTAATAAGCTTATTAATCATTCTACTTCTCACTCTTATATCATACAGTATATTATCAATACAAAATACGAAGGAATTATCAGATACTAATATAAAGTTAACTAGTCAAGCAATAACTCTAAAAACATCAAGCAAACAGCTTGATAATATAGATTCTGAAGTAAAACTTCTAAATAATAAACTAAGTACTTCCTTGCCATATAAAGAAAGACAAGACTTTGAAAATAAAATCAAAGAACTAGAAGATAAAAGAAAATATATCATCTCTTTATTAGAAAGTTTTAATGTTTTAAAAGATGCAAAATATGCAATAAAAGCAAAAGAAATATTTGATGAAAAAGGTGCTTCAAAAGCAATAGAATATTTAGAATCAGATGAATCACAACAAAGTGATCAAAATATGATAAAAAAGATACTTGAAAAAAATAATCTAAAAGCAAGTTTATATAAAACAGATTTACAATATGAAAAAGCTATACAAATCTATGAAAAGAATTTAATTCTAGCAACAAGTGAATTTGGTGAAGATGATCGAATTATTTCAACAATTATGAACTATCTATCTACAAGTTACTCCAGTTTAGGAGAGTATAAAAAAGTAAAAGAGTTAAATATTAAAGTTTTAGATATAAATAAAAGAATATTAGGAGATACCCATCCTGATACATTAACCTCAATGAATAACTTAGCTTCAGTTTATTCAGACTTGGGAGAATATGAAAAAGCAAAAGAGATAAGTACAAAAGCAAACGAGTTAAGTACAAGAATATTTGGGCTCGATCATGATACTACATTATCGTCAATGAATAATTTAGCTGCAATTAATTCAAGTCTAGGAGAATACAAACAAGCCAAAGATTTAAATATAAAAGTCTTAGAGATAAGAAAAAAAACATTAAGAGAAAATCACCCTGATATCTTATTATCAATGAGTAACTTAGCTTCAGATTATTCAGAATTAGGAGAATATGAAAAAGCAAAAGAGATAAATTTAGAAGTTTTAGAGATAAGAAAAAAGACATTAGGAGACAATCACCCTGATACATTAACATCAATGAGTAACTTAGCTTCAGATTATTCAGAATTAGGAGAATATGAAAAAGCAAAAGAGATAAATTTAGAAGTATTAGAGATAAGTAAAAAAACATTAGGGACTGATCATCCAGGTACTTTAAGAACAATGAATAACCTAGCTACAAACTATTCAAATTTGGGAGATTATAAAAAAGCACAAGAACTTAATGTTAAAATTCTAAATAATTATAAAAAGATATTAGGAGATAATCACCCTGATACATTAAGTTCTATGAGTAATTTAGCTTTAGATTATTCAGATTTAGGAGAATATGAAAAAGCCAAAGATTTAAATATAAAAGTCTTAGAGATAAGAAAAAAAACATTAGGAGATAATCACCCTGATACATTAAGTTCTATGAGTAACTTAGCTTCAGTTTATTCAGATTTGGGAGATTATAAACAAGCAAAAGAATTAAATATAAAAGTTTTAGAGATAAGAAGTAATACCCTTGGAGAAAAACATTCTGATACTTTAACCTCAATGAATAATTTAGCTTCAGATTATTCAAAATTAGGAGAACATGAAAAAGCAAAAGAATTAAATATTAAAGTGGTGGATAGTATAAAAATAATATTAGGAGATGAACATACTAATACATTAAGTTCTATGAGTAATTTAGCTTCGAACTACCAAGATTTAGGGGAATATGAAAAAGCAAAAGAATTAAATATAAAAGTTTTAGAGATAAGTAAAAAAACATTAGGAAATGAGCACCCAGATACTTTAAGAATAATGAACAATTTAGCTTCAGTTTATTCAGATTTGGGAGATTATAAACAAGCAAAAGAGTTAAATATTAAACTTTTAGATACTTTAAAAATGATACTAGGGAATTCTCATCCTTATACGTTATTATCTATGACAAATTTAGCTATTTATTACGTAAAATTAGGAGAATATGAAAAAGCGAAAGAGCTAAATTCAGAAGTTTTAGAGATAAGAAAAAAAGTATTAGGAGATGAACATCCAGATACTTTAAAATCAATGACTACTTTGGCTGAAACATATTTTTATTTAAAAGAATACGAAAAAGCAAAAGAGTTAACTAACTTGACACTAAATTTGCAAAAGAAAGTATTAGGTGATAAAAATCCAGATACTTTACTATCGATGAATAATTTAGCTTATATTTATCAAGAAATGAAAGATTATAAAAAAGCTCAAGAAATTTATGAGCAGGCACTCAAAAATTCTATAAATTTAGCTGATACACATTTTCCTAAGAATCTTATATTAAGTAATATTGAGAAAAATAAGAAAAATTTAATAAAATAAAATGATAGACAATATGAGTCTATAATACAAACTATAATATTTTTTTAAATTAATAAAAAGGCATTATTTGAACTTTATCAAATTATTTGCAAATGACTTAGTTCTTTTTTTTCTAAATATGATTATATTGATTATTATTTACATTAACTTTATCAATCAGTATTTTGTTTTAAATTTATGGCTTGAAATACTAAGTATAGCTATATGTTACTATTTTATAAGTCTTATTACTACTAGTCTTATTATTTGTTTACTTTATCAAAAAATAAAATTGGTTTTTACTTCATTAGATGAGTTGAGTATTTTAAGAAAATTTGAGCTTATTTCATATATTTTGGATAAATACTATGATGAACTCAATAGTATAGATGATTTTGAGTTAAAATTAAAAAATTATTTATAATCTTAACTCAATAGATTTATTTATTAATATTACTGATATATTTAATAATATCTTCAAGTGCATTATCTTTGCAGAAATAAGTATAATAAAGGTTTAATTGTCTTAGAGTAGAAGAGATATTAAACTCTGTAATTTCTTCTTTTTCTAGTTCATCAAAATGAGTTTTTAACTCCATTTTTGCATCATCATATTTTTCCATCAATATTAGATATTCTACATTTGCAATAAAACTCCACCAGTCTTTTATCTTATGGTTTGTATTTTCCCAAATTGCTTTTGAATTACTTTTTAATTCTTCAATGTATTTTTTATCTTTGTTGTTTATATGTGCTAACATAAATGTTAAATATATATAATTTAGTGCTGGATAATAATCTTTATTCAACATATAAATAGAATTGTAAATATCTCTTGATTCTTTTAACTTTTGCATTAAAAAGATTTCATCATTATATTTTTCATATTCGTTAAATGCATCTCTTTTAATAGAAGCTGCAAGAAGATTATTTGTTTCAGGATCTATATTTGGCTTTGTTATCTCAATAAGCTCTTTTAGTATCTCAATAGCATCTTTATCTTTGTTTTGATATGACAAAACTTTTGCTTTTAATTGTAAAAATTCTATTTTTTTAGAATATTCTTGTGAAGTTTTACTAAGTTTGTCTAAAAGTAAGATACTTTCATTTACTAGACCTCTATTAAAAGCATATGATGCAAGATTAAAAATATATTTATCACTACCTATTAAGTTTTCTTGCTTTTTTAGATTAGACTGGAACTCTTCTTTTGAAGTATGTACTATTTCAAATAATTTTTTTTCTTCATCTTTTTGCATAGTATCCTCTTGTGTATAAAGTGGTACAAAAGTGTCGCTTGTGATTTGATGTTCTCTTATTAAAAATTGTTTTATAGAGATATAATTTGTTTCAAATAAGCTTGAATAATCAAATTTTATGCTCAAATTATTACAAAAATCTTTTTTAAATTCTGAATCAGATATTTTAAGACTATTTTGTATTCCTTTTTTTATTTGTTGGTTACAACTTTTACATGATAAATAATTTGCAATACTACTTTTATTTTTTGAACTATTTTCACTTAAATAATCAATGAACAAATCTTTTTTTGATATATTCTTTTGAAAATATTTATTATAAATTTCTACTATTTTTCTACAATCTGGTACACCATATTCTTCATAGCATTTTGAATTCATACAGTTCTTTTTACTATATTCTGGATCTTCTTTACATTCATCATCAGAATCAAAAGTAGATAAGCAATATTCTAATTCATCAATAGTTGTAATATTATATTTATCTAATATTTTTTTTATTTGTTCATGTGTCATGATGTGATTTTAACAAAATATCATTTCTATCAACCTTAATATGACAAATCTCTTTTTCGTTTTTCAAATGGTACTTTACTATTTCACTAGTACCACCTTGAAGGCCTGTATCTTTACCATCCCATAGTGCAAAAAGTAACTCACTATTATCTGATATATAATGACCTGATAGTTCATATTGAATATCTTTGCAAAATGTATTTATGTGAGCTATTTGAACTATTGAATATGCTTTATCCAATAATTTATTAAATTCTATTTTTGAAATAGTATTAAAATCATTTTCATAAACATCTTTTTTCATAGGAAGAATAGCTACAAATTTTATATCAAGTTTTATAGCTTCATATACTATAAGTCTATCAGCACCATCTGCTAGTGCAGAATATAGTATGATTTCCGAATATTCTTTTTTTAGTTTTTTTAGTTTTATAAAAACTTTTTGTTTATAATTTTCGATAAATTTTTCATCAAGATTCCTATGTCCTGTTATTCCTATTTTTATCATGTTCCTCCTTTAATGAGTTAGTATGATAAGATTTGTTTTTACTTTTTTTTACTACTAAAAATTAAAGAATATATGAAGCTTATGTTAGAATAAAAGAAATTTTTTATATTAAGGATTATAATGAGCTTATTTGGAAATATTTTTACTAGAAGATATAAATCAAAACAATTAATTCAAGCATATAAAACTCAAGGTAGAGATAAATATGATTTTTTAACATTTTCTAAATTAGAATGTTCAAAAAACAATGTATCGCCTAAAGATTTTTTAGAAATATTCTCTGAAGCACATGATATATTAAACAATGAAAATAATTTAAGACAAGAAGAAGTTTGGATATTTCTTGATTTAGGGATAAGTTATAAATTTGGTAAAATAGATTTAACAGATTTTATGGCTAGACAAATAATGACTCTTCCAAAATTGACACAAATTTATTCCATTTTTATTCAATATTCAGAAGAAGAAAGAGAGAGTATAAGTCTCATTTCATACTGGATGTGGCTCTCAAAAGTTACTATACTCAATAATGAAAATCGAATTGCTAATAGTGATGATGCTTATGAAATATACAATAAACTAGAATTGGATGATCAAGAACTTTGGGAAAAATATAATGATGAGTTAAGGCAAAAAATATTTTAATTGTAATTAGGATAGTGTACATGGAAATAAAAAATTTAATTTTGATAGCTTTTTCAATAGGACTTATAGCTGGATGGAATAATGATAGAGCTAAAAAAAAGTTTTTTGAAAAAAATGATATTTATGATCATTTATTTATGATTCCTACTACATTATTCATATTATACTCATTTTGGCTTGGTATTTATTCAGGGTTGATTGTTGTATTACAAATAATTTTAGGTAGTTATATTGGAGGCAATTTTAATAGAGTATTTAAAAAAAGATAATTATTCTAAAAATACATATTTAATAAAAAAATAAGTACCTAATAAAAGTAAAGCTTTATGAAAATAGTCAAAATACTTTATTTTTTTGTTAGTTGATTTATTTTCAATAACATCTTTTTGGAGTTGAAAAATAGGACTTAATTCTAGTTCTTTAATTTTGTCTTTACATACTCTTTCATTTTTATCATCTCCATTGTAAAAATATGTACCTGCCATATTTTGTAACGCATAATAATAAGCTCTAAACCATTTGTTGGGGTTCTTTTGAAATAAGTCAATACTAATATCTAAATTTTTTATACTAAGATCATATGATTCATCTTTTTTATTTAAGTACATATAGGTATTTGCAAGATTATTCATACTTTTAGTATATAAGTCATACCACTCATCATCTTCTGTCATGTATTTTTCACAAATATCAACACCTTCTTTTTGAATTGGTTCTGCTATTGATAATTTCTTATCATCCATCATACTTTTATTTAATAATCCACCTAATGCTATTAATTTATTAACATAAAATTTCGCCCAATATTCTTTATCAAAATTAAATACATATTCAATCAATCTTTTATTTACAAAAAATAATTCAATCCTTTTATTTTTATCTTTTAGATTCAATACTTTTATATATAAATCATCAGAAATTTCTTTTATTTTTTCCTCAACACCTTCTTTACTTTGTCTATTCAAAAGCATAATATTATTTTTGTAGTATGGTTCACTTTGTAAAAACATATTATTTATATTATAGTTATTAATAAAATAATTATTTAATTCGATTAATGTTTTGGAATATTTAAAAAAATTATATTTTAGAAGTTCTGTATAAATCTTATATGATTTTAGAAAATACTCATACCACTTTTTATCTTTAACACTAAACAGCAAGCCAGAAAATACATATAATGCTTTTGCATACATATCTTTTAATTGAAAGTTTTTATTATCTTCTTTGTAATGTTTCTCTAATACAGATAATGACTCTTTTAAAATATTAATTGCTTCAAGAAATACACCATTTAGTTGTAGAGCCATTGTATAATAAATCATTTGATCATAATAGAATATTTCAATTGTTCTATTCTTTGGATTATTTTCATAAAATTCTTTTAGCAACAAATGTGTTTCTTTACTTAGCTGTATACTCATGACTTTATTTTTATCCATTATGTATGCAAATTCCAACATTTTTTTAATTTCAAAAAATAAGTAAAACCATTTAAGTTCTATGTCAATATTTTTATCATTATGTTTAGTTTCTTTTAATTTTCTAACTTTAGTAATTTCTTTAAAAGTAGGTATATTTTCAATTTCAACTATGTTATTTTCTTCTATTTCTATAGCTTTAGAAAAATCTTTATTTAAAATCAACATATCTGTTTGATAGTGTAAGCTGGTAATATATTTGAAATAAATCTCTTCTGATAATGATTTAAACTTATTTGTTAAATAAATCATTATTTTTATAAGGTGTTCTTTTGCAAGAAGATTATCATTAATTTTAAATTCTTCTTTGATTGATTCTATATAGTCCAAGTATTTTATTAACGAATTAATTGAAAATTTTGACACAACTTTATCATAGTACTGTTTGACTATATCTTCATTGTTATAATATAAATAATACTTTAAAAGTAAAGAAACATAAAGTTTTCCCCATCTATTACTATCAAAATTTTTATCTATATTTATCTCTATAAGTTTTTGCGTAGCTTCTATAGCTTTTTTATGTTCTTTTTGTTGCTCTGTTTCATTTTCAACGACGTATATAAACTCTCTATGAAAAAAGTACAATAAATCTTGACCATATTGTTTTTGTGTTTTTAAAAATGGTTTGATATGACTGTATAATCGTGTCCATATAACTAGTGGTAATTCTTGAGTAGTATTTGTATGCCAAGTATCAGGTGCAAGATATTTGATAAACTCTTTATCTGTATTTAGAAGCTCTAATATTTCATATTCACTAAGTCCATCTTTTGAAGCTAGTATATACCCAAATACTTTTCGTATTAGTAATTTATCGTGATGATGTATCGTATTTAGAACTTTTATAAAATCGTTTACGATATCTTTTTGAGATAAACTAAGTGTAACATCTGTATCAACTATATCGCTATTTTTCCAGTACTGTATTTGATTTGCAGCCATATATACATATAGTGGTGTTTTTACTTGATTGTATTGTTCTAAGAAGTATTGTTTTTGATTTTTTTGTAGAGTTCTATTTTGTTTTTTTAGTAATAAATCTAATAGTTTAAGTGGTTTGTTAAATGGTTCTACTTCTATAAACTTAGAAATCTTATCTTCAAGTGTATAAAAGTATTTGCTATCTTCTTTGTATTCTTTATCTTTTAAAGTAGATAGTATTATTTTAATATTTGATGGTAGTTTATTTGGTAGCCATAAAAACTGATCATCATTTGTTAACTGATCAACTGCATCTATAAATATCACTATATCATCTTTTATTTCTAAAATTGTATTATAAAAGGTATCAGAAAAGTTTACAAAATTATTCTCTTCTTTATCTATATCTGTTAAAAATTGATTTTCAATACTATCCTGATTCTCATCTTCTATAGAGATATTCAACTCTTCTAAAATCGAACTTAATAGATCTTTAGTAGTTGTAGAGTTTGGTGTAGCACCTATAAATCTATATATGATTTTTTTATCAACTATATTTGTTGTAGTGTTTTCAATAGCTTGAGCTATGATAGATGACTTTCCTATACCTGATGGACCACATATGATAAGTGGTTTATCATTTTCATCAAATATATAATTTTGAATATCGATTAGTATCTTTTCTTGACCTAAAAAGTTTTCAAGTTTTTGATTTAAGTAGTTATATTGTTGTTCCTTTTCAAGTTCTAGATATGAATAATCATTTTGAGTATTATGTTCTATTTTATTATCAATTTGTTGTTTTAAGAAGTTTGTAATTGAAGTGATAAACTCTTCAAGATAATGTTCATCTAGAGTTTTTTGAGTAGTTAGTGATGTATTTACATTCAAAATATTTTCATCTATAAGTTGCTTTTTTACATTTGATTTAAATTCTTGAGCTTTTTTATAATCATCTATAATAAATTGGTTTTCTATGATACTATTTTGATCTATGTCTCTAAAAAAACCAAATATATTTTTATGATCTATTTTTTCAAGGCTTGGGACAAGTTTTATAAGCTTTTGTTGAAATTCACTTTTTTGTGAGTATGAGATAATACCCTCAATAGCTTCAGCTTCAGTCGCTGAAGTAAAATATTTCTTTTTAAAATATTCATCTAAATCAGAAACAGAATTTTGAAAAATATCTCTTAACTTAGATTCTACCTCCACCCATTTGTCGTAATCTTCATATTCACCAGTTCTTTGCTTAAGAATATAAGAAATTGGTATTTGATTAGCATCTTCATAATACCATGATGCTAGATACTCTTTTTTTTCAATGTCTAAGTTTTGAATAATCTTTCCAAATTCATTTTTTTCAATAATATTTGGTAAAGGAACCCAACCATATCTATCTCCAAGCATAATTAAAAAGTTTGGATAATCATGTGTTTTACAAGATTGTACTTCTTTGATACACATCTCTAATGCTTTTTGATCTAGTTGAGCTTCATTATTCACTCCCCATCTTAAATCAATAGGCTGAAATGTATAACCTTTTATAGAGCAATATTCTTTTATATCTGGAAAAACTTTTGTTTGTAAAATTTCTCTTTCTACTTGAAAGTCACTAAATGTTGAAGATATAAACAATCTAAATGTTTTTGAATTAATTTGCAAAATGTTCCTTTGATATTATTTCTATTTACAATTATTATAAGTTTTTTCTTTTAAATCTAATAATATTTAAGTTATTACTTATTTAGTTTTTCAAATTGTAAATCTATAGTCAAATACACTTTATTAAGATCAAAGTAGCTACCAAGGCTTGACTTAATTGTTCCCCTTTAACCCATCTTTACTAATCGAGATTCTGATAGTATAGATGTGCCCTATATCTTTTCTATCAATTTCTTCGAATAAATAACTTTCATTATCATCAAATCCTATAAATGGTGTTTTTGCCATAAAATTGGAACCTTTATTATTTACAAATGATAACCAATCTCTATTATATATTATCTTTCCATTTTATAATTCTGCTGCAATATTTTTAGCAAGATTATTTGCATAATCATAAGATACAGCTTTAGCATCAATGCATCTTCTTACTTTTCCTTTTACAATTTGTTCCCAAAGTCCCATATTTAATCCTTTTTTTAAGTTAAACAGTATTTTACAATTTGATATAGACATATTATGTCTTAAATATTTATTCGTCATAGATTGTAATTATTTTATCAAAACCAACCTAATTCCTAAAAGTAAAAAAAAGTAAATCTCCTTCGTAAACTTCTCGTATCAAAACACAAAAGGATACAGAATGAAAATCTCAAAACATGGAAGCAAAAGAATCAAAGAGAGAATTGGATTACCAAAAAGAGCGCACTTAAGACATCTTCAAACTGTACTTGAATACGGAGAACTAGTTACAAATAAAACAGTTGATGGATTTAAAATGATGCACAATGGTTTTTTATATATTTTTGCAAATTTACAAAATAATGAACCAATCTTAGTAACAACATACGATCCAAATAATTCACTTACAGCCCCATCAGACTTTGAAAGTAAAAAAAAGTAAATCAGCTTTTTACAATACGAATACAAAAACAAACAAAGGATAAAAAATGGCAAATATAGCACTAGCATATTATAGAGATGAAGTTGGTCAAGAGTTACTTATGTTTAAAAAAGAGAATTCAACAGCTATTTATAGATGGTTACATTATGTTGAGGAAAACTTTGAGTCGATATTTAAAGATATAAAAATCGATTATATAGTAAGAGCATTGGGAAGCAATGAAACATCAAATATAAATCAAAACACGCCTCTTGATTTAATGGGTGGACTTTTGGCTAAAAAGTTTAATGCAAAATATATAACTAATATTTTAACAAAAGATAGAACACAACAGTTAAAATTTGCTGGTAGCCAATACAATAGAAAAGAAATACTAGATCATAAATATAATTGTGATTTAGGGGCTTTAGATAAAAATGCAACTTACCTAATAATAGATGATGTATCTACTACAGGAACAACTTTTAATGAAATAAGTAGAGCAATAAGTGAAGCATCGAATAACAAAGCAAAATTAATTACATTTGCTTTAGTAAAAACACTTTGGAATAGAGAATATACAAGTGATAAACAAAATTATAACGCAAAATTTTATAAACAATTAACAGCATAAAAAGGAAACAATATGAAACTTATAGATATATCAATTTTAACAAATATCAATGGTCTTGGATCAGTTAATATAATAAAAATATTAAATTACTGTAAATCAAATAATATAAATAATATTTATGAACTAAAAAATATAGATTTATCAAAAGTAGTAAGTGGGAAATTGGCAAATACAATAGAAATGTATCTTGATACAGATATTGATAATTTGTATAAGAATATAAAGAATTTGATTGATGACTATAAGAAAAATGATATTCTTTGCATATGTATTAATGATGATAAATACCCTGAAATATTAAAAGAATCTACAAATCCACCTGTGATTTTATATTGTAAAGGTAATACTGATCTATTAAATTCAAATTGTGTTGCAGTAATAGGTACAAGAGAAAATACTCCTCTGGGTGAAAAAGTAGCTATAAAAACAATCGAATTTTTAGTTAAGAATGATTTTACGATAGTAAGTGGTTTAGCCAAAGGGATTGATTCTATTTCTCATATAACTACCCTTAAAAATAAAGGTAAAACAATTGCGATTATTCCATTAATTGATAGTATATATCCTGCAGAAAATAAAGCACTTGCTAATGAGATACTTTTGAGTAATGGATTATTAATGTCTGAAGAAAAACCAAATACAAAATTTTTCTCTGCTCAATTAGTTAAACGAGATAGAATCCAAAGTGGATTGTCAAGTGCAGTATTTGTAATAGAAACATCAATTAAGGGCGGTTCGATGCATGCTACAAATGATGCACTTAAATTAAAACGTCTAGTATTTACACCTAATATTTATAAGCTCGATGATAAATACCAATGTCTAAAGCAAGTAGAGGGTATTAAAAATTTGATTGATTCAAATAAATCAATTTCTTATACTTCAGATAACTATGATGAAATCATTTCAAAATTAAATCAATCACAAGCAAAGGATACTTTATGGTAAAAGTAGTGATTTTTGATTTTGATTTAACTATATTTGATTCATCATTAGTAAAATCATTTATGGATAAAAGATTATGGTCATTAGTATATAAAAATTTACATAATTGTACTTTTTATCCTGATGTCTTAAATAGTATAAATCAACTGTTAAATAATAATATAAAAATTGCAATTGTTTCAAATGCTCCAGCTACATATATAAAAAAGTATTAACCCTTTATAGTATTAAAATTGATTTTATAGTTTGTTATCTTGATGTGTATAAACATAAACCAAGTGCAGAAGGTATAAATAAAGTATTAAATCACTTTTCTATTAAAAATCATGAAGCAATTTATATAGGAGACAAAGACATAGATTATTTAACAGCAAAAAATGCAAACATTGATTTTTTAGGTGTTTCATGGGGAATGTTTTCTCAGAAAATTAATACTATTGATTATGGTAATTTTATAAATACAATAAATAGTAAAAAAAAGTAAATGTAATTCATATAATTCTTTATAAATAAACATAAAGGATTTATCATGAGTTCATTCAACTACAAACAAGTATCTCAACAATTAGAAAAATATTTAAATTTTAACAGAAGTGAAAAACTAGCTTTAAAATGTAGTTTTGAAATGGTAATAGATGAAAATGCATATAATGGTAGATATTTTATCAAAGATGGTAAAAAATGGATTCATAATATTGATGCTTTAAAAAGACAACTTGGTATTTCTTGTGATGATGAACTAAAAGATAAAGATTATGATGTTGAGGCATACTATTTATCTCATTAATAAATCAATGATTTTAATATAAACATAATATGTTTAACCAAAAAAGTAATATCACAAAATAAGTAATCAAAGAAGGATAAAAGATGAAATCAACAAATATAAATTATATGACTCAAAATAAAGCTTTTGAAGCGATTTGTTTAAAACTTGAAAACATAATCAAAACTGATATGATATGGGATAATGAAATATCTTTAAGTGGTGCAGCAGGTACTGGTAAAACTTACCTTACAACAAAACTTGTTAAAAAACTTAAATCTAATCATTATATTACAATTACAGCACCAACACATAAAGCTTTACACGTATTAAGACAAAATCTTTTATCAGAAGAAATTGAAAATGTAGAAACAAAAACTCTTCAATCTTTTTTAAATATTAAATTAATTACAGACTTTGATAAAGGTATTCAAAAATTTGAACCAATCAAATCTAAAGAAAAAGACAATTCTAAAACAGATATTTTAATAGTTGATGAAAGTTCTATGATTAGTCAAGATTTATATGATTATATTATTAAAGCAATTGAAAAACAAAGAGTTAAAGCTGTTCTTTTTGTGGGTGATGAATTTCAACTTTTACCAATTGATGGAAATGATAATAAAGTATTAAATATAAGAAATAAATACAAACTTGAAAAAATTGTCAGACAGGCACAAGATAGCTATATAATCAATGTAGCTACAAAAGCTAGAAATATTATCAAATCACAAAAATATGTAACACTTAAAGAGTTTTTTGATGATGAATCTTTTAAACATAAAATTAAATTTATTAATACAGAAAAAGAGTTCCATGATGATTTCTGTACTCCTGATACTTGGGCAAAAAAAGATAAAGTAATTGCAAGTTTTACAAATAAAAGTGTAGAATATCATAATAAAATTATAAGAGAAAGATTTTGGAATGCACAAAATGTTTTTGAAATTCCTACACTTTTAAGTGGAGATAAGATTATATTTCAAGAAGCAAATGTGATAGATGATAAGATTGTTCATCAAAATAGTGACATTGTTGAAATCTCAAGTGCAAGCAAAACTTTTTTAGAATCACTGAATATCGATTTTTGGGATTGTAAAGATTTATCAAATAAACCTTTTAAAGTTATTGATCCTAGTTCAAAAGGTAGATTTGAAATGATTTTAAGTAAATTAGCACAAAGTGCAAAGTTTGAAAAAGATTACAAAGAAAGAACTAAAAAATGGGCATTTTTTTTTGATACTAAAGAAACATTTGTAGATATAAAATATATATACGCATCAACAATACATAAACTGCAAGGAAGTACTTATGAAACTTTATATATAGATTTAAGAGATATCGAAAAAATGAGTGATAAAGATATGATGTATAGATTATTATATGTTGCGATTACAAGAGCTTCAAAAGATGTAAAAATATTATTACCAAATGATGAAAATACTTTATTGGCTGAGCATCAAAATAATATCATAAATTCACTAGAAAAACAGTTCTCAATGCTAGGATTGGATATTTAAAGATTTAAGACAAAATATGACCAATAAAAATATTAACATTCCAAAAATCGAGGAGTATTATAATGAAAAAAATAACTATAAAAATCCCAAAACTAAAACTAGAATAAAACTTAGTAAAAAACTATACAATCATAAAAAATCAAAGAATGTAATATTATAGATAAAATATGTCTATACTATAAACTATAATCTCTTTCAAGTATCCTTACTACATAAAAATGTAGTAGATCTTTTTTCAATAAAACTAGACAGATTTCAATCCCAACTCTAAGAGATAAGCTAGTGATTAAATATCTTTATAATCATGTTTCTGAAAAATTTGATGATGTTGTAAAAAATATACTTACAGCGCAACAAACAATTAAAAAAGTAGAAGAAGCTAAAGATTATTTTGATTTATATATCAAAGTTGATATTCAAAACTTTTTTCCATCAGTTAGTCATGAAATATTAATAAATAAATTAAAATCAAGAATTGATAATGAAACAATTTTAAATCTTATAATAAAGGCTGTAAAGCAATCAACGGTTGATGTAAATACACCATTTAAACAAAGAATAAAATATGATAATAAAATGGGAGTTCCTCAAGGACTAAGTATTTCAGGATTATTAGCAGAAATTTATATGTTTGATTTAGTTCAAAAATATACTAATAATCAGAATATGAAATTCTTTAGATATGTAGATGATGTTTTAATATTTTGTAATAAAACAGATATGGAAGAAATCAAATCATCTTTAAAAATTGATTTTGAACAATTAGAACTTAAGATTCATGATTTTGAACCAGAATCTCATAAATCATCATTCGGAAGTATAAAAGAGAAATTTGAATTCTTAGGTTATAGATTTGAAAATGAACTAATTAGTGTAAGAGATGCTTCTGTTCAAAAGATGTATTTAAATATAAGTAAACTATTTACTCTATATAAAAATAAAAAATACTCATCAAAAAAAGAATTTATTACAAGATTAAATCTAAAAATTACAGGTTGTATTATAGATGGGAAAAAATATGGATGGATAAATTTCTTTTCTTTAATCAATGATTTTAAACTGTTGTTTGCATTAGATACATTTGTAGAAAAGAATTGTAAAAAATATCATATTAATTATGAAGATATGAAGAAATTCTCAAGAGCTATATATGAGATTAAAAATCCAAATACAACTATCTAACTTATGATTTGAGAAGTTTAGGATTATCAAAAACTCAATTAATCTTTGGTTTTTACGATGATGTGGATTTTTATCAAAAGAAAATATTAAGAAGACAAAATGTGTACAAACAATTTGTTAAATTACAATAATCATTTTAAAGGAGAAAGAAAAATGAAAAAAATATTAAGTATAAGTGTATTATCAATACTACTAGGTTCAAGTGCGATTGCAAATGATTATACAATGACACCAGATGGAAATTATGTAAAAGGCAATAGTTATACTATGACACCAGATGGTGGTTATGTTGGAGGAAACTCTTATAATATGGCTCCAAATGGTTCATATAATAGTGGAAGTACTTCAACAATGACACCAGATGGAGGATATGTAGGTGGTAATTCGTTTCATATGGCACCTGATGGAAGTTATCAAAGTGGCAGTTCATCTAGTTTGATGCCCGATGGAACATATAAATAATCTATTGAGTGAATTTTTATATTATCTGGACATTATATGTCTAGGTAATATGCTAATATTATATTTATAAAAAAATTGGATAAAAAATGAAATCAAACCAAACAGCAAGAGTTTTAGAATTATTAAAAAGATTTAATAGTGGACAAACAGTATCAGTTGAAAAATTATTAGAAGATGCAAAAGAAGATGCAAAATATGATTATGAAAATTTATGGCTAAATAGTGATAATAAACCAGTATCTGAAAAAACAATAAGAAGAGATTTAGATGTTATAAAAGAGTATTTCCCAGATAGTTTTGAACTAGTAAGGGGATCAGAAAAATCTACTTATAAAGCTCTTACTAAAGATGCCTTTAATAATTTTATTAATCCTGAATTCATGTCTTTGATGATTCAAATGTTTAATCTTGCAAGTAAAAGCGATTTGTTTGATAATTTTGAACTTGATAAAAATGATAAATTGATTTTAGAATCAAAAATAAAAGATGCTACTAAATTTTATGAATTTAAAAATAAACCATTTGAAAACTTTAAAAATGATAGTGTTTTATTAAAAGAGTTAGAAAATAAAATCAAATATCAAAAATATGTAAATATAGAATATGAAGTAGATGGGAAAATAAATAAGTTTGAAGTAAAACCATATAAAATAGTTTTTATAAATGAAAATTTTTATCTTGCTTGTGAAATAGAACATGAAAAATTAGAGTTTGCTATGTATAGATTATCTAAAATAAAAAGTGTAGAAGATACAAAGAAAACTTTTCATAAAAATATTGAAATTGAAGATTTTATAAAAGATATGCAGACACCATTTTCTGCATATAAAAGAGATTATAAAAAACATATGATAGAAGTTGTTATTGAAGTTGATTCTTCAAAAGCTTTTTATTTTAAATCAAAAAAATATCTAAAATCACAAGATATATTAAAAGAAAATGAAGATAAAAGTTTGATTGTATCTTATAAAATCACTCAAGAAAAAGAAATAGATGAACTAATAAAAAGATGGATTCCATATGTAAAAGTAATTTCTCCTATTTCATTAAAAGAAAAAATACAGAAGGAGTTGAGAGACTATTTAAACTTATAATATTTGTAATACAATATGTCATACAATATAAAAAGGAGTTTCTATGGTATCAGTAAGACTTGATGAAAAGATAGAAAATCAACTAGATTTTATAGCACAACAAAAACATATTCTAAAAAGTAAAGTTATAAAAGATGCTTTGGTTTACTATTTTGATATGTTAAAAGAAGAATCAGATGAAAAAAATGCATATGAACTTGGAAGTGAATTTTTTGGTAAATATTCAAGTGGAAAAGATGATTTATCAACAACTTAAAAACAAAAATTAAAAGGTAAAATAAATGCTAAAAACAATCATTGATAGTGGCCCTTTAATAGCTTTATTTGATGGAAGTGATAAGTATCATAATGATGTTCTAAATTTTATGAAAGAATATAAAGGTAAATTAATTACTTCATGGGCTATAATTACAGAAGTTTCTCATATGTTAGATTTTAATCTTCAAGTTCAAATAGATTTTTTAAAATGGTGCGAAATAGGGGGGGTATTGAAGTTTATAGTATCACTCAAGAAGAAATATCAAATATAAGAGTCATGATGGGAAAAAAAATATATATTCCTATGGATTTAGCAGATGCGACACTAATGTATATTTCAAATAAAGAAAATATAAAAAATATAGTAAGTATTGATAGTGATTTCGATATTTAAAGAACTTTGAAAAAACAGAGTTTAAATAATCTTCTAAAATAAAACAAAAATCTTAACTAGACAAAATAAGTCCAAACAAACAAATATAATCTCTTTATAAATTAACTAAAGAGGTTATAAAATGAAAAAACTAATCGCAACTCATAATAAAATGTTTCATGCAGATGAAATAGCTGCAATTGCTCTTTTAGAGATATTTACTGATTATGAAATAGAAGTTGAAAGAGTAAATCATGATACAGAAGATTTTTTTAAATATGATTTTGTAATAGATATTGGTAAAACTTTTGATGGTAAAAAACATTTTGATCATCACCAATATAAAGGTGGAAAAAGTTCTGCTGGACTTATTTGGGATTATATAGGTCTAAATAAACAATATCCAAAGATTTCAAAATTAATAGACTTAGTAGATAGAAATGATGTGGGAACTGAAAAAGCAAAAGAGTTTGAATTCTCATCACTAATCAAGTGTTATAACACTAGAAATTTAAATTCACAAGAACAAGATAATCAATTCTTTGAAGCTTTAAAATTTGCAAAAACTGTTTTAACATCAATGAAACAGATGGCAGATGAAATAATTAAAGCAAAACAAATAGTTAATGAATCTTTTGTTTTTGATAGAAATCCAAAGATACTAGAATTAAGTAAATTCACACCTTACTGGACAACATATATTAATGGTGAAACAATGCCATTTGTTAAAGCTGTTGTTTGGGAAGATGAAGAAGAAAATAACTGGAAAGTAAAAGTACCATCAATTAGAATGGGAACATTTGAACTAAATGGAAAAGCTTTAAAACAAGATTCAAATATGGAATTCGTTCATAGTAACGGTCATTTTGCTATTGCAAAGGACGAACTGACACTAAGAAAATATTTAAGTAGACAAATATAGTTAAAAAAGAGTTATTTGTGAGTCATTTGGATTGTACAATAATAAAAAAGGAAAAATAAAATGTTTAATAAATTAATAATGGTCGGAAATTTAACAAGAGATATTGAATTAAAATATGTAACTTCTGGAGCTGCTATTGCAAAATCAGCAATTGCAACATCATATAAATATAAATCTACTACAGGTGAGCAAAAAGATGAAGTATGTTTTTTAGATTTTAGTATTTTTGGAAGAAGTGCAGAAGTTGCTAATCAATATCTTAAAAAAGGCTCTAAGGTTCTATTAGAAGGAAGACTCATCTTTGAACAATGGACTGATTCACATGGTGCAACAAGAAGTAAACACTCTTTGAGAGTTGATACATTAAAGATGCTAGACTCAAAGAATGAATCAATTAGTTTAAATAAAGAAGAAAAAGAGAATCAAATACAAACTAAAAAAGAGATTGATTTAAATGAAATACCTGATGATATTGATAAATGTCCATTTTAGAAAAATAATATAGACAGAATATGGGTAGATTAATTATTATAATCCTTGTAGAGATTAACAAAAAGGAAGCTAAATGGATTTCAAAGAATCACTGCAAACAATCAAAATTAAAATGGAAAAGACTCAAGAAAGAAATATGCTTGATGTTACAAGTTATTTAAATAATATAATTGTTAAACCTTATACTACTAGTGAAAAAGAAGCTATAGAAAAAGGTTTTGAAGAAGTTGAAGATCATGAAGCTTATAACGGTAGATATTTCATAAAAGATGATCTAATTTGGATCCACAATATTCAAGCTTTAAAATCAAAACTTGGCATATATGATGAAGATGAACTTAGATATATGAACTATGATGTTGATACATATTATGATAAAAAATCTTATTCAAATATCTCAAAAACAAAAAAACTAAGAATGTATGATGAGAAAGAATATACAGGTATAGATTATGGTTTTGAAAATATGGTTTATCTTAGTGATGGTGTTTATATACATAAAAATGATTGTTGGTTTTAAAAATTTAGAACTCGTAACATTTTACTCAAAAAGATTTAATAAGAATAAATAAATTAAAAAACAAAGGAATACCCATTGAAAAAACTAACCCTAATTCTGATTCTAAGTATATTATCATTTGCAGCACCTTTACCAAAAGATTCTGTTGTAAAGATATTTACAACAGTTTCTGCTTCTAACTATAAAGAGCCTTGGGAAAATCCTGCTATATTTAATTATATTGGTTCAGGTGTAATAATTAAAGATAATCAAATTTTAACAGCTGCTCATGTTGTAAATAATGGAAAGTTTATTGAAGTACAAAAAGAGAATGATAGTAAAAAATATGAAGCAAGTATTAAATATATATCTAATCAAGTTGATTTAGCAATTTTAGAAATAAAAGATAAAAACTTTTTTATTGATACAACTCCTCTTGAATTAACAGAAGATGTAAAAGTAAAAGATAGTGTTACTGCATTGGGTTATCCACTTGGAGGTAATAATCTTTCAACTACCAATGGAATTATCTCAAGAATAGAATATAGTGCATATGTTTGGAATCCATTTGCAAGTTATCTAGCTATTCAAATAGATGCAGCAATTAACCAAGGAAATAGTGGTGGAGCTGTTGTAGATAAAGATAATAAAATTGTTGGTATTGCTATGATGAAATTAACAAATACTGATAATATAAGTTATATAGTTCCTTCTATAGTTATTAACACTTTTTTAAGTGATATTAAAGATGGTAAAGTTGATGGATTTTCATCAACTAGAACTACTGTCTCATCTATTGAAAATGATTCTATGAAAGAGTATTTAGGATTAAAAGATAATTTAGGTGTTTTAGTAGTAAAAGTTGATGCTGATGATACAGAATTAAAAGAAAATGATGTAATTATCTCAATCAATGGTAAAAAAATCTTTGATGATGGAAAAATTGATTCTAAATATGGAAAAGTTAGTTTCTCTTTTGAAATGGATAATAAACAAATTGGTGATATTGTAAAACTAGAGATTATTAGAAATAAAAATAAAATCAATGTTGATTATAAAGTAAAATATTCAAAACCATTAATTGCCTATGAATATGGGAAAGAACCAAAATATATAGTTTTTGGAGGATTAAGCTTTTCTCCTATTACTTCAAATTATTTGATGAAACTAGGTGCTAAAGCTAGTAGAATAGATGATGTACTTTATAGACATGAAAAAACAAATGAAATTACCCAAAAAGTTGTTTGGCTCCAAACAATCTTTTCCCATAAAGTAAATAGAGGATATTTTTCAAATGCTTATATCGTTTCTAAAGTAAATGGAATTGATATTAAAGATTTTAATCACTTTGTAAATCTATTAGATAATACAAAAGATGAATATATCACAATCGATTTTATAGAAAGTGCAAAAGTAATACTAAAAACAAAAGAAGCAAGAGAGAGTTTTAAAGAGATAAAAGATATCTATGGTTTAAAAAGTGATAGAAGGGTTGAATGAAAAATATATTAGAAAAAATACTAAAAAAAGAGCCTATTATTGAATATATAACAACAGGAGATGATGATTTAGATAAAAGAATTCTAGGTTATCAAAAAGGTGAATTAATAACAATATCATCACGACCTGGTTTTGAGGGTACATTAGCATTAGATTTTTTTAAAAATATAGGTGCATTTGTTAGTAAGGAGCAAGAAGAGCTTAAAATAGTTTTTGAATAATTAATATACCTTTAGGAGTTAATACTATTTCAACTAAAAACAATTAAATATATAAACTATGCATGGAGTAACTAAATTGAAAATATTTATTTTAATTTTTATCATTTCTATTTTTTCATTCGCATCAAATTCAAATTTTCAAAAAAAAGAACTCACTGTAGCATATGAAGCATTAGAAAAAAAAGATTATGGAAAGGCAAAAGAAATATATCTTAAAAGTTGTGAAGAAGGAGATTTTATATCTTGTAATACACTTGGATATATTCATTATGTTCAAAAAAACTATAATAAAGCAAGTAAATTTTATAGTAAAGCCTGTAATGGTGAAGTGTTCATGGCATGCCATAGTTTATCTTTTTTATACAGACAAGGTCTTGGAGTATGGGAAAATAGTTCTAAAACAGTTGAACTATTATTAAAAGCTTGTGATGGAGCTGAATTAAATAGTTGCAATACTCTTGGAGTAATATATTATAATGGTTATGAGGTATCAAGAGACTATGCTGAAGCAATTAAATATTTTTCAAGATCATGTATGTTTGAAGAAGGTTTTGCTTGTAATATGTTAGCTGAGATGTATAAAAAGGGTTTTGCAGATGAAAAAGATATTATAAAAGCAATGGAATTTTATAAAAAAGCATGTGATTCTAATGTTGGTTCTGCTTGTTCTAATATTGCTCTAATACTAATTCAAAATAATAATTCTAAAGTTGAAAACCGTGAAATTAATAATTTATTTCAAAAAGCCTGTAATTTAAATTATGGTATCGGTTGTTTAAATCTTGGGTATAGATATGAAATAGGAGATGAAAATTCTATCAATAAAGCAAAAGAGTTATTTAAAAAAGCTTGTGAATATGGTGAAACAAAAGGTTGCAATTTGTTTAATGAATTAAATGAAAATATTTCTAATTAAAGATATAAATTTTGAAAAACCTACCATGGCATCTAATCCTAAATATAAATAACATAAGAACAATCTTCCAAGAACAAATACTTCCTTATGAAGTAGAGTGTTATATTTGTTCTTGTGGTAAAAATGAAATCTTTATAAAAAACAGTTTTACTAAATTAGAAGAGTATGAATGTAATGAATGTGGTAATATTGAATTTTATAAAACATCTGATTATCAAAAGAATGTTACTTGGTATGAAGATATTACTAATATATTTCCAGAAGATTTTTTATTATCTTTAGATCAACAAACTTTATTTAATGAAGAAGAAAAACATTTCTCAAGTAATATAAATATTTATATCCCATCTTCAATAGATTTAGCTAGTAATAAAATCTCTGATGATAAAAAAACTATCTTTCAAATCAGTATAGATAAATATGGCTTCTTAGTTCAAAAAACAAATGTAAATTTTAATTTAAACTCTTTACTAAGTAAAAATGAAGAATGGAATGCTGAAGGTATTGAAGAATCTGAGTTAATCAATAGACATACTATATTGATTAATTATAAAAAGAAAATATTAAATAAATTAAAACAACTAACAAAATCAAACTTACTAAAAAAAACAATATCAATCGAACAGTTTAGTTTCTTTTTAAAAAATGATTATGTATTAGATTTAGATTTCTTTTATTGGAAAAATATTGATTTCTTAGATTATAAAGAGAATTTAAAAATAGATGATGCATTAGATTTTATAGGAAATTATAGAAGTGAAAAAACATTAAAAAAAGCGATTTATATTGATTATAGAAACCAAATGAGAAAGTTTAATACTTATGATTATAGATATATCTATAGTGTAGCTTGTTGTATAAAAGATGCAAATATTGCTATTAGAATGTTAGAGTTTGATTTTAGAATTCATTTGACATTTATTGATGAAATAAATAGCCTTTATCTTTATATGAATTTTTTAACTACTTTGTATAGTGATAAACAAATTGAAAAACTATTTGAAAAATACTCTCTAGTAGAAGAGTTCTGGTTAGTAGATTCAATACATCTTTTTTTACAAGTAATAAATATAATTGAAGATTTCCCAAAAACAAAATGTAACTATTCTAATATCCATGATAATCTAGTTAAATTCCATAATATAAGATTAGAAGATGTATTAATGAATACAATATTTACCTATGAAGATGTTTTTAATGAAGCAGCTGTTAATTTAGAATCCTATGAAATCAAACTTCCCAAAAATGGTAAAGAACTATATCAATGGTCAAATGAACTTCGTAATTGCCTATCATCATATTATAAATCTATAGAAAAAAGAGAAACAACTATTTATGGCTTTTTTCTTGAAAATGAAATTAAATTTGCAGTTGAAATAAGAGAAAATAAAATAGTTCAAGCAAAAGCAAAATATAATAATGATTTAAACAGTAGTGAGAAAGATTTTGTTTTTTCTTGGTTTGATGAGTGTTTTGGGAATAATACAAATCAAAAAACAATACAAAAATAAACTATCAACAATCCAACAATTTAGAATATTCGTTAAAAAAACAACAAGCTCCTCTATCTTTTCATAATTAGACAAAATGCGTCCTTTTAATTTAATACTATTCAAATACAAAAAGGAGGCAAAAATTATTCTAAATCAATACAAAAAATCACTAAGGAAACAAATGAAAAGAAAAATCATAGTTACAAGTTTTACTGCATTGTCATTGTTAGTTCTTTCAGGTTGTTCTTCAAAAGAAGTAACAATTGAAAATAAACAACCACTAAAGTATGAAGTATTAGGAAAAGCAACAGGTATTGGAAGTGGCTCTTTGGCTGCATTAGGAACTGCTTATTATTTTATACCACTTGGTTTAAATGATAGAACTGAAAGAGCATATGCAGAAGCTATTAGAAGTGTTCCAGGTGCAACTGGATTAATAAATGTAACATATAGTGAAGATTGGTTCTGGTGGGTAATTGGAACCAATAGAACAGTAACCGTTACAGGTGATGCAATTAGGGAGATAAAATAATGAAGTTAAATCAAATAGTGAAATTTATATTTCTAACTGTATTTGCAGTTTATTTAACAGGTTGCGCAGGAAAACCAATAACTTTTAATAGTGTTGATCCAAAACTTTATGCTGAACAAAAAGGTGAGGGTAGAACAATTTCAGGAGAAGCTAGTGGCTTTCAATTATTGTTGTTTATACCTATTGGCGTAAATGATAGACATCAACAAGCTTATGATGTATTAAAAAGTCAAGCTAATGGAGATATTATAACAGATATTAAAATTACTGAATCTTGGTCATACGCATTTGTAGGAACAATTTATACCACAAAATTGACTGCAACTGCTTATCCTAAGAAGTAAGTATAGATCTTCGATTGTAAAATCGGAGATTTGAACATAACTTATTTGATATTAGTAAGTTATGTTGTAAAAAAAATAAACTATACATAAAACATCTGTTTTCCGACACTATGATTAATACTTATCAAAAATTAACTATTCCAGTTCAAAAAATATATGAAAAATACTGTCGGATTGTTTTCTTATACGAATATACAAATTTATATGTTTTTCGTATATTTATGACTATTTGGGGCAAATTTAAAAATAGCTAGACAAAAGATATTTCAAGTTGTATTATATGAGAATACTAATTAAAAGGTTTTTATATGTTAATAGGATATGTAAGAGTTTCAACACAAGATCAAAGCTTTGATTTACAAAAAGATGCATTAAAAAAATATGGTGTAGATGAGAGAAATGTTTTCTTTGATAAAACTTCTGGTTCAAAAGATAAAAGAGAAGGTTTAGATAAAGCAATTGAGTATTTAAAAGAAGGTGATACATTAGTTGTATGGAAATTAGATAGGTTGGGGCGAAGTTTAGCTCATCTAATTAAAGTAATTAGTTCACTAAAAGAAAGAAAAATATCATTTATTTCACTTACTGAAGGAATGGATACTACAACAGCTTCAGGTGAATTGTTTTTTCATATATTTGGAGCCTTAGCACAATTTGAAAAAAGTTTAATTCAAGAAAGAGTAAAAGCTGGATTGGAAGCTGCAAATCTTAGAGGTAAAAAAGGTGGACGACCTAGAGTCATTAATGATGAAAAACTTGAAGTAATAAAACAATCTTTAAATAATGGTATGACTAAATCAGCAGCTTGTAGAACATTTGAAGTTAAAAGAAGTACATTAATTGATAGTTTGAATAGATAAATTTTATAGTAATTAATTTACTTATTTTATTATTTATGTGATAATTTTAGTAAAAAAATTGGAAAAATAGTGAAATTAAAATCTTTTTTTATTTTAAGTAGTGTTATTTTGATAATGAATGGATGTAGTAGTAAATATAAAGTAAAGAATACAATGACCTCTAAAGAAGTTACTGTAAGAAAGGTATACTTAATTACAAGATAAAACAATTGGATAGTAGATTTAATTTTGTATTTGATAATTCTTTAAACATTATAAAAAAAGATGATAATTATATTGGCATTAATTTTTTTTACTTTATATTCTTTATTTTCTTTTTCTCTTTTTTCAGTATCTCTTTTTTTGATTTCTGCTACTTTAAAAACAGTATCAATAAAATTAATTAATCTTCTAATATTATGTTTTTAGAATCAACAAACTTAATTTCAATATTCTCCACTAATGTATTCACTTATTTCTAATGATAATATGCCTGTTGGTTCATAAAGCCAGTCATATGTATCTTAACTATATCTTTCTTTTCTAAGAATTTTTACAAGTAATTTAGTTTTTCAGTTAATAGTATAGATATATGTTTATTACTAATTATTACTCTAGTATATGTAAAAAAAATTTCAATTTTATATCCATTCTTTTCAAAACATTTAAACAATGAATCTATAATTATAAAAGTTCTATTTTGAGAAGAGGGTGATACTCTAATATTGACAGATACTCTAGAGATATTTTTAACACATATTTGTCAATATCAAATAGTTTATATTTCTTTATAGTATTATTTAGAGTTTTTTCTAATTTGAATTTATATTTGTTCATTTAAAGTCCATGACT